>Ga0208822_1000325_pt1 | contig 37760 bp, 33 predicted proteins | sample AD_STIC08_MetaG_FD_184435 | JGI IMG/M metagenome (GOLD analysis project Ga0208822, IMG submission 184435) | Active sludge microbial communities of municipal wastewater-treating anaerobic digesters from USA - AD_STIC08_MetaG (SPAdes) (version 2) | ecosystem: Engineered > Bioreactor > Anaerobic >...
AGGCCGAGCCGGATCGCGTCGACCGCGCGGCCGTGGAGGCGGGCGACGTCGAGCTCGGGCAGCTCGGCGGAGGACTCGACGCCGAGCGACGCGGGATCGCAGCGGGCGACCAGGCGCTCGACGGGCAAGGGGGCCGGCGGCGTGAGCGGAGCGGACATGGGCGCGCCTCCTGCGCTTGAGGTTCTTCTGCGAGTCATCTTAACCCCGGGGCGGGGCGGCGGACCAAGCGGGGAGGAATGCGCGGGGCGGGCACCGTGCGCCCACGGGAGGAGGGGGCACGAACGTGCGAGAACCGCAGGCGCGAGGGAGACGACGCTGCTGCGGGCGAGGCCTCGTTTACCTCACCCGGAACGGCAGGTTCGCCGTCCCTGCCTTGCCCTCGCGGTCGCGCACGGTGATGAAGAGGCGGTAGGCGCCGGGCTGCGCCGGGGCGACGAAGCTCACGCTGGCGGCATCGGCGTGCAGCACGCGCACGTCGATGCGCGTGGGCGGGGTCTCGGCATCGCCGCCCTTGCGCAGGTCGGTGGCCTCGGCGTGCACGGCCCACTCGGCGGCGAGCGCGCTGCCGTCGTGGGCGACCGCGTCGATGCCGGCGGAGATCTCCGCGCCGGCGGCGAACTCGTCCGCGCCGATGCCGATGCCGCGGATGCGCGGTGCGGGCCGAGGCTGCGGCCGCCCCCAGGCGGCGGCGAGAGCGTCGCTCATCGCGGTGGGGCTACCGTCGGCGAGCAGCAGTCCGTGCCAGGTCGCGGTCTGTTCCTGCTTCGCGCCCCACAGGAAGGGGAAGACGCCGCGGATCTGCGCCTGCTGGTCGAGGAAGGCGAGGGCCTCGGTGAAGAAGCGCGCCTTCTCGGTGCTGGTGAGCTCGACCGGCGCGCCCCAGGGCTTGCGCCCGGCCTGCCACTGCCCGAGCGGGCCGAGCTCGGCGACCACCACCGGCTTGGCGATGCCGGCCGCGCGCAGGCGCTGCGGCAGGTCGAACACCGCACCGGCGTAGACGTTGATGCCGAGCAGCTCGACGTTGGGGCAGCAGCCGGCGAGTGCGCGGAAGGCGTCCATGCCGGTGTCGGCGACCACCATCATGGTGGGGTGGTCGGGGTCGAGCGCGCGGATGCGCGCGGCCAGCCGGTCGACCGCGCGCCACAGCGGCAGCGGGTCGGCGACCCCGGTCTCGATCTCGTTGCCCACGCCCCAGGCGAGCAGGGCAGGGTGCTTGCGGTGGCGGGCGACGAAGTCGAGCAGGGCGTCTTCCTGTGCGCGCATGGCGCGCGCGTCGGCGTAGTCGAAACCGTGGCGCGGGTGCTCCAGCCACAGCCCCATCACCACCTTCAGGCCGAGGCGGTGCGCCTCGTCGAGCACCCAGGCGTCGGACTGGCGGTACACGCGCACGACCTTGGCGCCGGCGGCGGCGAGGCGGGCGAGGCTGGCGCGGTCGCCCTCGAAGGCGGCGCCCTTCCATCGTGCGTCCATGGAGGCGGCGAGGGGGGGAGGTTGGCTTTGGGCGTGGAGGGGCGCCGCGGCGAGCGCCATCACGGCGCAGAAAAAAGTTAACAGGAAGCGCACTTGAAATCCTCTGGACCCGTCCCTATTATTAGCACTCGTTGGCGTCGAGTGCTAACAAGCCTCGATCGACGGGTGCAAGCCCGTCCATCGCCACAGCAGATCCTTTTCCTGCGGACTGGTTCCGCGTGTTTCATCAACCCAGACAGTTGAACCTCAGTTAGGAGAGAACTCGATGAAGATTCGTCCCCTGCATGATCGTGTGATCGTCAAGCGCCTCGAAGCCGAACGCAAGACCGCCAGCGGCATCGTGATCCCGGACAGCGCCGGCGAGAAGCCCGATCAGGGCGAAGTCCTCGCGGTCGGCAACGGCAAGATCCTCGACGACGGCAAGGTCCGTCCGATGGCCGTCAAGGTCGGTGACAAGGTGCTGTTCGGCAAGTACGCCGGCCAGACCGTGAAGGTCGAAGGCGACGAACTCCTCGTGATGCGCGAGGAAGACATCATGGGCGTGGTCGAGGCCTGAGCCTCCCCCGCACCGATCAACCCTAATCGAAACGATTCCGGAGTTCTGAAGAATGGCAGCTAAAGAAGTCAAGTTTGGTGATTCCGCCCGCGAGCGCATGGTCGCCGGCATCAACATCCTCGCCAACGCGGTCAAGGTGACCCTGGGCCCGAAGGGCCGCAACGTCGTGCTCGAGCGCTCGTTCGGCGCCCCGACCGTGACCAAGGACGGCGTCTCCGTCGCCAAGGAAATCGAGCTGAAGGACAAGTTCGAGAACATGGGCGCGCAGATGGTCAAGGAAGTCGCTTCCAAGACCTCGGACATCGCCGGTGACGGCACCACCACCGCGACCGTGCTGGCGCAGTCGATCGTGCGCGAAGGCATGAAGTTCGTCGCCGCCGGCATGAACCCGATGGACCTCAAGCGCGGCATCGACAAGGCCGTCGTCGCCACCATCGACGAGCTCAAGAAGCTGTCGAAGCCCTGCTCGACCAACAAGGAGATCGCCCAGGTCGGCTCGATCTCGGCCAACTCCGACAGCGACATCGGCGACATCATCGCCCGTGCGATGGACAAGGTCGGCAAGGAAGGCGTGATTACCGTCGAAGACGGCAAGTCGCTGCAGAACGAACTCGACGTGGTCGAGGGCATGCAGTTCGACCGCGGTTACCTGTCGCCCTACTTCATCAACAACCCGGACAAGCAGGTTGCCATCCTCGAGCAGCCCTTCGTCCTGCTCTTCGACAAGAAGATCTCCAACATCCGCGACCTCCTGCCGGTGCTCGAGCAGGTCGCCAAGTCGGGCCGTCCGCTGCTGATCATCGCCGAGGACGTCGAAGGCGAAGCGCTCGCCACCCTGGTGGTGAACAACATCCGCGGCATCCTCAAGACCTGCGCCGTCAAGGCCCCGGGCTTCGGCGACCGTCGCAAGGCCATGCTGGAAGACATCGCCATCCTGACCGGCGGCCAGGTCATCGCCGAAGAAGTCGGCCTGACCCTCGAGAAGGCCACCCTGGACGACCTCGGCCAGGCTGCCCGCATCGAAGTCGGCAAGGAAAACACCATCATCATCGACGGCGCCGGCCAGGCCGACCGCATCGAGGCGCGCGTCAAGCAGATCCGCGTGCAGATCGAGGAAGCCAGCTCCGACTACGACCGCGAGAAGCTGCAGGAACGCGTGGCCAAGCTGGCCGGCGGTGTTGCGGTGATCAAGGTCGGTGCCGCCACCGAAGTCGAGATGAAGGAGAAGAAGGCCCGCGTCGAGGACGCCCTGCACGCCACCCGCGCTGCGGTGGAAGAGGGCATCGTCCCCGGCGGCGGCGTCGCGCTGCTGCGTGCCCGCGCCGCGCTGGGCGAGCTCAAGGGTGACAACCACGACCAGGATGCCGGCATCAAGATCGTGCTGCGCGCCATGGAACAGCCGCTGCGCGAGATCGTCGCCAACGCCGGCGACGAGCCGAGCGTGGTGGTGAACAAGGTCGTCGAGGGCTCGGGCAACTACGGCTTCAACGCCGCCACCGGCGAGTACGGCGACATGGTCGAGATGGGCGTGCTGGATCCGACCAAGGTCACCCGCACCGCGCTGCAGAACGCCGCGTCCGTCGCCGGCCTGATGCTGACCACCGACTGCATGGTCGGCGAGCTGGCCGAGGACAAGCCGATGGGCGGCATGCCCGACATGGGCGGCATGGGTGGCATGGGCGGCATGGGCATGGGCATGTAACTGCCTGCCCGGGAAGGTCCGGTCCGCCGGACCTCCCGCCCGCTGCAAGCGAACAAGGCCTCGTCGAGGAATGCCCTCGGCGGGGCCTTTTTGCGTCCATCGGTTCCGGCACGGCGCGGGCCGTCCCGCGTCCAGCCGCCGGGGAGGCTGCCTGCGACTGCGCAAAGCGTGGGATAATTATTTAATTCGGGGAGTAAAAGTCGGTGGGGAGCGCCGCGGCCCAGATGGGCGGGCGCTCCCCGGAACGCCGCTGCGCGCAGCAGCCACGTCCCCGAAGACCGAGCAAAAGGAGAACAGCGGAAACATTCTCTGAATCTCCGCTTACAAGCAACTTACAGCCGGAATGCTATGCGTATCCTGTTGGCGGAAGACGATCCGGTGATCGCCGACGGCATCTGTCGCGCCCTGCGGCGCGGTGGTTGTGCAGTCGATCACGTGGCGGACGGCATGGAGGCGGATGCCGCGCTCGCGGGCCAGGGTTACGACCTGCTCATCCTCGACCTCGGCCTGCCGCGCATGAACGGCATCGAGGTGCTCAAGCGCCTGCGCGCGCGCAAGTCGGCTCAGCCGGTGCTGATCCTGACCGCGCAGGATGGCGTCGACGACCGCGTGCGCGGGCTCGATGCCGGTGCCGACGACTACCTCACCAAGCCTTTCGCCCTGCCCGAACTGGAAGCGCGCGTGCGTGCGCTTACCCGCCGCGGCACCGGCCAGCCGCGCTGCATCGAGATCGGCCAGCTGAGCTACGACCAGGCCGACCGCGTGGTCAAGATCGGCGGCCAGCTCGTCGAGCTGTCGGCGCGCGAGATCGGCCTGCTCGAGATCTTCCTGCTGCGTGTCGGCCGCCTGGTCAGCAAGGACCAGCTCGTTGACCACCTGTGCGGCTGGGGCGAGGAGGTGTCCAGCAACGCGATCGAGGTCTATGTCCATCGCCTGCGCAAGAAGCTCGAGGACAGCGGCGTGCGCATCGTGACCGTGCGCGGCCTGGGGTACTGCCTGGAAAACCCCGATGCTGCCCCTGCGGCGAAAGTCCAGGCCTGAGCGCGCGCCGCGCGGCGCAAACGCGCCGCGCAAGTCCGGGCCGCCGAACTCGCTGTTCGGCGAGATCCTCGACTGGATGCTCGCGCCGCTGCTGTTCCTGTGGCCGATCTCGATCATCGTCACCCACAACGTCGCCGACAGCATCGCCAACCAGCCCTACGATCTCGCACTCGCCGACGGCGTGCGCGCGCTCGCGCGCCTGGTCGAGGTCGAGGACGGCCAGGTGGTGGTGCGCTTTCCGGCGCCGCCGCGCGCGCTGTTCCGCGCCGACCAGGACGACGTCGTCTACTACCAGGTGGCCGACGTCAATGGCGTCACGGTCAGCGGCGACGCCGAGATCCCGCCCATGCCGACCTCGTCCGCAGTCGACGGCGAGGAGGTGCAGCTGCGCGATGCCATGATCCAGGGCGAGGAGGTGCGCATCGCTTGGCGCTTCGTGCGCCCCGACCCTGCGCAGGCCGATCGTTTCGTGCTCGTGCAGGTCGCCGAGACGCGCAACAAGCGCACCGACCTCGCCTCGCGCGTGGTCACCGGGGTGCTGCTGCCGCAGTTCGCCATCATCCCGCTCGCGGTGGTGCTGGTGTGGGTGGGCCTGAGCCGCGGCATCGCGCCGCTCAACCGGCTGCAGAGCCTGATCCGCCGTCGTCGCCCCACCGACCTGTCGCCGGTCGAGCCATCGAGCGTGCCCGAGGAGGTGCGTCCGCTCATCATCGCCTACAACGACATGATGGCGCGCCTGGAAGAGAACCTGCAGGCGCAGCAGCGCTTCATCGCCGACGCCGCGCACCAGATGCGCACGCCGCTGACCGGGCTCAAGATGCAGACCGACCTCGCCATGCACGAGACCGACCCCGACCAGCTACGCCAGTCGCTCACCCGCATCGCCGAGAGCACCGACCGCGCAGCCCACCTGATCAACCAGCTGCTCTCGCTCGCCCGCGCCGAGGCGAGCTTCGAGAAGCTCTACGCGGTGGAGACGGTGGACCTCGATGCGATCGTGCGCGAGGTGGCGCTGGAGCTCTATCCGCGCGCGCAGGCCAAGCGGATCGACCTCGGTGTCGAGGCGGGCGACACGGCCCTGCGCGTGGAGGGCAACCCGGTGCTGCTGCGCGAGATGCTGAAGAATCTGGTCGACAACGCGATCAAGTACACCCCGCGCGGTGGCAGCGTCACCGCGCGCACGCGCTACGCCGGCTCACCGGTGTTCGAGGTCGAGGACAACGGTCCCGGCATCCCCGAGGCCGACCGCGAGCGCGTCTTCGAGCGCTTCTACCGCGTGCTCGGCAGCGGCGTCGATGGCTCCGGCCTCGGCCTGCCGATCGTGCGCGAGATTGCCGAGCTGCACCGCGGCACCGTCACCCTGGACGCCGGCCCGGGCGGACGCGGCACGCTCGCCCGCGTGGTCTTCCCGCGCAGCCACCTGCAGCCACCGCGGCAGGTGCAGGGCGATCACGACGCCCTGGGCTGAGCTTTTCGGGCATTTTCGCCAAACCCTTTGACAAAGGAAAAAGACTGGCTATAATGCGGACCTCGTTGGCCAGTTAGCTCAGTTGGTAGAGCAGCGGATTGAAAATCCGCGTGTCCGTGGTTCGATTCCGCGACTGGCCACCAGAATCCCGATGGGCCGACCGAGTGTCGGCCCATTTGCTTTGCGGCGTCAATTTGCGGCCAGAAGTCGCTGTTCCGGCTCAATTTTGGGGCGCAGGCGCGGTGTTATAATCCGGCTCGCTCCGTCCCACCCCCCTCCCGCATGCAACTCTTCGCCCTCGGCTTGAACCACCACACCGCGCCGCTCGTCATCCGCGAACGCGTCGCGTTCCAGCCCGAGCGCATGGGGCAGGCGCTGCACGATCTGGCCCATACGGATTCGGTGCGCGAGGCGGCGATCCTGTCGACCTGCAACCGCACCGAGCTCTATTTCGCCGCCGAGCAGCCCCAGCACGCGGCCGACTGGCTCGCTCGTTTCCACCGCCTCGCGCTCGCCGAGGTCTCGCCCTACCTGTATTCCTACCCGCAGCGCGACGCGATCCGCCATGTCTTCCGGGTGGCGAGCGGGCTCGACTCGATGGTGATCGGCGAGCCGCAGATCCTCGGCCAGGTCAAGGACGCCGCGCGCTACGCCGAAGAGGCGGGCACCCTGGGCGTGCTGTTGCACAAGCTGTTCCAGAACACCTTCGCGGTGGCCAAGGAGGTGCGCTCGACCACCGCGATCGGCGCCAACACGGTGTCGATGGCCGCCGCGGCCGTGCATCTGACCGAGCGCATCTTCGAGCGCGTTGCCGACCAGCACGTGCTCTTCATCGGCGCGGGCGAGATGATCGAGCTCTGTGCCGCCCACTTCGGCGGCGCTCGGCCCAAATCCATGGCGGTGGCTAACCGTACCGAGGAGCGTGCCAGGGCCCTGGCGGACCGCTTCGGCGCCACCACCATGCGCATCGATCAGATTGGCGAGGCGCTGCCGCGTTTCGACGTCGTCGTGTCCTGTACGGCCGCGCCGCTGCCCATCGTCGGCTTGGGCATGGTCGAGCGCGCGGTCAAGGCGCGCCGCCATCGCCCGATGGTGATGGTCGATCTGGCCGTGCCGCGCGACATCGAGCCCGAGATCGCCGAACTCGACGACATCTTCCTGTACACCGTGGATGATCTCGCCCAGGTGGTGGAGGCCGGCATGGAGTCGCGCCAGCAGGCGGTGATCGAGGCCGAGCAGATCATCGCCAGCCGGGTCGATGGCTTCCTGCACTGGATGTCGGCGCGCGAGACGGTGCCGGTGATCCGTTCGCTGCGCGAGCACGCCGAGAGCCTGCGCCAGGCCGAGCTCGAGCGCGCCGTGCGCCTGCTCGCCAAGGGCGAGGACCCGCAGCGCGTGCTCGAGGCGCTGTCGCACGGCCTCACCAACAAGCTGATGCACGGCCCCACCCGCTTCCTGAACCAGGCCGAGGGCGAGCACAAGGTCGAAGCCGGCCGCGTGGTGCGCGAGCTCTTCAACCTGTCCCGCGATTCCCACTAGCCGCACGGCTCCGCAGGCCGCCGCCCGCCGGCGGCGTGTGCGCGTCCTTCCTCCGTCATGAAGCAGAGCATCCGCGACAAACTCGAACACCTCGCAAACCGGCTCGAAGAGCTCGACCGCACGCTCGCCTCCGAGGAGGGCGCGCGCGACATGAACGCCTTCCGCGAGCTCTCGCGCGAGCGCGCCGAGATCGAGCCGGTGGTGGCGCTGTACCGCGAGCATCGCCAGGCCGAAGCCGACTGCGCGACCGCGCGCGAGCTGCTCGCCGACCCCGAGATGCGTGAGCTCGGCGAACTCGAGCTTGCCGAGGGCGAGGCGCGCATCGAAGCGCTGGAGGCCGAGCTGCAGCGCGCGCTGCTGCCGCGCGATCCCAACGACGCGCGCAACCTGTTCCTCGAGATCCGCGCCGGCACCGGCGGCGACGAGGCAGCGCTGTTCGCCGGCGACCTCCTGCGCATGTACACCCGCTACGCCGAACGCCAGCGCTGGAAGGTGGAGATCGTGTCGGCGAGCGAATCCGACCTCGGCGGCTACAAGGAGGTCATCGCCCGCGTGGTCGGCAACGGCGCCTATTCGAAGCTCAAGTTCGAATCCGGCGGCCACCGCGTGCAGCGTGTCCCGGTGACCGAGACCCAAGGGCGCATCCACACCTCCGCCTGCACGGTCGCCGTGCTGCCCGAGGCCGACGAGGTCGAGGCGGTGGACATCAACCCCGCCGACCTGCGCATCGACACCTTCCGCGCCTCGGGCGCGGGCGGGCAGCACATCAACAAGACGGACTCCGCGGTGCGCATCACGCACATTCCCACCGGCATCGTCGTCGAGTGCCAGGACGATCGCTCGCAGCACCGCAACAAGGCGCAGGCCATGGCGGTGCTCGCCGCGCGCCTGTACGACGCCAGGGTGCGCGCGCAACAGAGCGCCGAGGCCGCGCAGCGCAAGAGCCTGGTCGGCAGCGGCGACCGCTCCGAGCGCATCCGCACCTACAACTTCCCGCAGGGGCGGGTGACCGACCACCGCATCAACCTCACCCTCTACAAGCTCGATGCGGTGATGCAGGGCGAGCTCGACGAGATCGTCGACGCGCTCACCCTCGAGCACCAGGCCGACCTGCTCGCGGCACTCGGGGAGGATGCATGAGTCCCGCCGCGCCGTCCGCCGACGGGATCGACATCGCCGGCGCGCTCGCCTGGGCACGCGCGCGCATCGACCAGATGGACGCGCGCGTGCTGCTGCGCCACGTGCTGCAGTGCCCGGCCGCGCGTCTGGTGGCGTGGCCGGAGCAGAAGCTTGCTGCGGAGGACTGGGCCGAGTACCGCGCCCTCGTCGAGCGCCGCGCCGCCGGCGAGCCGGTGGCCTATCTCACCGGCACGCGCGAGTTCTACGGGCGCGAGTTCCTCGTCACCCCGGCGGTGCTGATCCCGCGCCCCGAGACCGAGCTGCTGGTCGAGCTCGCGCTCGCGCACTTTCCCGGACGGCGCGGGCTGCGCGTGCTCGACCTCGGCACGGGCAGCGGGGCGCTCGCGGTGACCCTGGCGCTCGAGCTCGAGGCGGCCGAGGTGGTCGCGCTCGACCGCTCGCGCGAGGCGCTGTGGGTGGCGATGGCCAACGCCGCCAGGCTGGGCGCGAGCGTCTCCTTCGTGCAGAGCGACTGGTTCGGCGCGCTCGGCGACGAGCACTTCGAGCTCATCGTGTCCAATCCGCCCTACGTGGCTGCGGGCGACCCGCACCTCGAGCAGGGCGACGTGCGCTTCGAGCCGCGTGGCGCGCTCGCCGCCGGGCCGCAGGGCCTGGACGACCTCGCCGAGATCGTCGCCGGCGCGCCGGCACGCCTGGTCGATGGCGGCTGGCTCTTCCTCGAGCACGGCTACGACCAGGCGGCGTCGGCGCGCGGCCTGCTCGCCGACGCCGGCTTTGCCGCGATCGCCTCGTGGGCCGACCTCGCCGGCATCGAGCGCGTCTCGGGGGGGCGCTGGCTGGGGCGCGCAACGCGCGATTCGCGTTGACGCTGGCGGCGCGCAACGCCTATTATTTCCCGACTGTTTAACTCAACTTTTTCAGGTTTCCAGAATGGACATCCAGGACGTCATCCGCGATCAGGTCACCAACAACGGCGTGGTGCTCTACATGAAGGGCACGCCCCAGTTCCCGCAGTGCGGCTTCTCCTCCACCGCGGTGCAGATCCTCAAGGGCTGCGGCGTGCGCGAGGTGCTCGCGGTCAACGTGCTTGCCGACCCCGAGATCCGTCAGGGCATCAAGGAATTCTCCAACTGGCCCACCATCCCGCAGCTCTACGTCAAGGGCGAATTCGTCGGTGGCAGCGACATCATGCGCGAGATGTACGACAGCGGCGAACTGCAGCAGATGCTCAAGGACGCCGGACTCGTCGGCGAGGACTGATCCCGCGCGACGACCTTCGTCGTGGAACGCCGGCTGCCGACCCGTTTTCAGGGTCCGCCGCCGGCGTTTTCATTCGCACCGTCGGGTGTGCGGCGGCGTGTGCGCAACCAGGCCTTGCGCGCGAGGTGGGGCAGGAGCATGTGCAGGGGCATGCGCAGCAGGTGATAGCGCGCGAGTGCCAGCCGCCGCGCGAATCGCACCGACAGGCCGGGTGGCCGATCGGGGTCGGGCGGGAGCAGGGCGAGCGAGATGCAGGCCTCCATCGGCCGGCGGAGTACGGCGGCGGGGCCGGGAAGGGCGCTCAGGACCTCCTGGGGGACCGGCGTCTGCATCCAGCTGCGCGCGAAATGCAGCCCATACCAGAGCGGGCGGCCCAGCCCGAGCGCATTGGCACGCTCGACGAGGCCCGGCCAGAAGCCCGTCGTGCCGGCGAAGCTGCGCAGCAGGCCGTCGATGTCGGCGATCTCGCGCACGCGCAGGGCGAGATCGCCGTCCTGGAAGCAATGCACGCAGGCATGCAGCACCTGGTCCCGCGCCGACAGCACGCGGAAGCGGCTGCCGGCGATCGGCAAGCTCTCGTCGAACAGCGGCGCCGGATCGAAATGGCGCCGCCCGGTCACCGGCGTGATCGCGTGATGCAGGTCGAGTTCGAGGAAATGGCCCGGGAAGCGCAGGGGGGGCGTCTCGTGGCTCCAGTCGCGGTAGTAGCGTTCATCGTAGGGGTCCAGCGCCGCGCTCTCCCAGCCCGCGGCGTGCAGCCTCGCCTCCATGGTGCGCAGGGCGCGTGCGGGCACCAGCAGGTCGATGTCGGAGACGAAGCGGCCGCGGGCGAAGCCGAGCGCCTGCAGTGCGTAGGCGCCGCCCTTCAGGGCGATCACCGGGAAATCGCCGCCGCACAGCGGGGCCACGTCGCGCAGCTCGGCGTCGAGCATGCGCGCGCTGAAGTCCGCCATCCTCGTCGCCGACAGCAGATGGCGGCGGACCCGCTCCGACACGGTCGGATTGTCCGCGTTGGCGGCGGCGAGGCGGCCATGCAGGCCGGTCATGCGCGCGAGCCGCAGCACCCGATCCCAGCGCGCCTCCGGGATCTCGAGGGCTTCGTGAAGGCCGCGCAGCAGCAGGGCACAGTCGGCCGCCGGATGCGTGCTCATGAGGCTTTTCCGAATAGCTGCTCGATGCAGGGGAGGGCGTCGGCGAGCGCGCCATACTCGATCTCCCAGGCGGGGGCCGTGCGCGCGAGGCGGAGGATGGCGTCGAAGCCGACCGGGCCGAGCTTGCGGTAATTGAAACTGTTGAGCCCCAGCCGCATCGCGGCCTCCGCCCTGCGCACCGGTTCGCAGCGCAGGGCTGCGCCTTCGCGATATCTCGGGAACACCACGAGCGCGGGTGTGACCGGCCGGCGGCGTGCTGCGACGCTCGCACGGTCGGGTGCGAAGTGCGCCACGTCGCCCTTGCGCGTACCGGCAAAGACGGGGCCGAGGACCGCGCCCGGCTGGCCGCCGATGATGTCGATCGAGCGATTCTTCAGCGCTGCGGGCTTGAGCAGGGGGTGCAGCAGTCCGGATTCGGTATCCAGCACCCCGAACTCGTCCGAGAGGAAGCGCCAGCCTGCGAGGTGAAGGGCGCAGGTCAGCGTGCTCTTGCCCGAGCCCGGTGCGGCGGGAAGGATCAGGGCACGGTCCTCGCGCGCGACCACGCCTGCATGCAGCAGCACATGCGCGTTGAGGCGCTGCGCCAGCAGCCAGTTGGTGCCCCATTCGAAAAGAGGCAGGGCGCTGTCGAGCGGGTAGGGGTCGAAGGGGCAGGAGGCCTCCGACCACAGGCGTACCTGCGGGCCCCACACGCGCCAGGGCGGCCCGGGGAGCAGCGCGACGCGCACGTCCGCGAAGCCGCTGTCCCCTGCCTGCGAATGGTCGCGGTAGAGCAGGTCGAGCTGGGCATTGAACTCGCGAAGCGGCGAGCGCACCACCACGCTGGCCGCACCGAGGTCGATCGAGCGCTGCATCACGCCGCCCTTCAAGCCTCGGTCCCCGTGCCCGCAGCGCGCTCGGCGAGCGCGGTCAGCGCGACCGCCAGGCGTTCCAGTCCCGCCGGCCAGCCGCCGTTCGCGGCGACCTCGGCGCGGAAGGCCTCGAAACATCCGGCTTCGATGGCGAGCGCCGCCTCGCGCAGCACGATCACGGCGCCCGCGCTCAGCAGATGGGTATCCCAGCGCAGCGGATCGAGAAAAAGAAACTGCCCGTCGAGGGACGGGCAGTAGCGTTCGATCCAGGCCAGCGGCCCCAGCGGCGAGGTCGGCTGCATCGGCGTTCAGCCGCCGTAGGTGAAGCCACTCTTCGCATTCGGATTCACCGACGCGAGGCAGGAACCCTCCAGCGGGGTATTCTGCTCGGTGCGCATGGTGATCGCGGGGTAGTTGCCGACGAAGTTGCCGTTCGCGTCGAAGTACGCCAAAACCCAAGCGGTCTTCGGGTACGCGGGCGACTGCGAGCTCTTCTTCGTCGCCAAGGCGATCAGCGTCGGAGCTTCGCCGACCACCGCCGGCACGCGGTACCAATTGATGCCGTTGTCGAGCGAGAAGCCCTCGAAGTCCGTATCCGGAACGCCCCCCACGTTCCCGCTGCATTCCCACACGTCGACCTTGCTCCAGGCCCACTCGTCAACCCCGGTCATGGCCGCCGGGTCGGTCCACGAAAACTGGTTACCGTTCGCAGGCGGGGTTTCTTCAATGTACGTGTTCTTCACGCATCCGATCGATGCCGCAGCCGCGCTACCGCCGTATCCCAGCGTGAGCACGGTGGATGCACCCAGCGCGCCCTTCAGGACTCGCCTTCGCTGCTCGACCGTCTCGTTATTCCGGATCCTGTCCATCATCAATCCCTGATTCCGCTGGTGCCTAATTTCATTATATCTGCCGCCCGACGTCTTTCCGATGAACCTTACCCAGACCGTAGCAAATATCACGCCCGCGTCGAAAAATCGACGCAAGTCGCTGATTTCAAAATAGGTGTGCTGTGCGGGCAGATCGCGCTCCGGGGCCGAGTGTAAAAAACGCCGACGCATCCGCTCCTGCTTCGGGGCGTTTCAGTCCCTGCGCCGCGCCAACTCCTCGTTCAGCCGCGTGGCCAGCCGAAGGGACTCGCGCAGGTAGGCGCGGCCGAACAGGTTGAGGTGGTTGAGCAGGTGATAGAGGCTGTACAGCGGCTTGCGCTGCTCGTAGTCCTCGTGCAGCGGCCAGGCGCGCCGGTAGGCGGTGTAGAAGGCGGAGGGGAAACCACCGAAGAGCTCGCTCATGGCGAGGTCGGCTTCGCGGTCGCCGCGGTGCACCGCGGGATCGAACACCACCGGCGTGCCGTCGGCGAGCACCGCCGCGTTGCCGTGCCAGAGGTCGCCGTGGAGCAGGCTCTCGGGCGGGCGGTAGTCGAGGAAAAGCGCGGGGACACGGTCGAGAAGGCGGTCGGCCTGGCGCTGCAGCTCGATGTCGAAGCCCTGCGCGCGGGCGCGCGCGAACTGCGGACGCAGGCGCTGCTCGACGAAGAAGCGCGCCCAGTTGTCGCGCTCGGTGTTCGCCTGCGGCGTGCGCCCGATGAAGTTGTCGCGCGGCCAGCCGAAGTGCTCGCCGACGTTGCGGTGCAGCGCCGCCAGCGCCTCGGCGAAGCGGGCGCCGTCGGCCGCGCTGGTCAGCGGCTGCAGGTCGAGCCATTCCAGCACCAGGATGGCGTGGGCCTCGTCCCCCCCGCGCGCGATCACCGCCGGGGTGCGTAGGCTGCCGCTTGCCGCGATCGCGCCGAGGCCGTCGGCCTCGGCCTCGAACATCGGCGCCTGGGCGGCAGGGGCGAGCTTGGCGAAGAAACGTGCGCCACCGGCGTCCTGGAGGCGCAGCGCGGTGTGGATGCTGCCGCCGCTCACCGGCTCGGCGGAGACGATGCGCAGCTGCTCGCCCATGGCGGCGCGCAGGGCGGCCTCGACGGCGGGAAGGGCGGGGTGGGGCGTCGGCGATTCGTTCATAGATTGGCGATGCGGGCACTGGCTTGCGACAGGCGCGTCGCCAGCACCTCGAGGAAAGCCTGGTAGAAATGCATGCGCAGGGTCTCGCTGGCGCGCTCGAGCGCGCGCGCGCGAATCGTCACCAGCTCGGTGTCCGCGGCGGCCTCGACCGAGGCCGAGCGCACGCCGGAGATGGTGGAGAACACCGCGATCTCGCCGAAGCAGTCGCCCGGGTTGAGCACCTCGAGCAGGCGTCCCTGCTTGCTCACCCGCGCCTCGCCGGCGAGCACGAAGCAGATGGCGTCGCCGCGCTCGCCCTCCTTGATGATCACCGTGCCCGCGAGCGCGCGGTCGAAGCGCGACAGCCCGATCACCTCCCACAGCTCGGCGTCGGCGAAGCGGCGGAAGAAGCGCATCGTGCGCAGCGCCTCGAACTTGCCGGTGTCGCCGAGGCGGTCCGGGGCGAGCGCGAGGCTGCGGTTGCGGAAGGCGAGCGCGAGGTCGTGGGAGAACTCGCTCCAGCTCTGGTAGCGGCGCTCGATGTCCTTCTCGGTGGCGCGGCGCACGATCGCGTCGAGCGCCTCGGGTACCTCGGGGCGCAGCTCGGAGGGCGGCGGCGGGGTGTCGTGTGCGATGCTGTAGAGCAGGCTGTAGCTGTTCTCCTGCTCGAAGGGCAGGTGGCCGGTGAGGAGCTGGAACATCACCACGCCGAGCGAGTAGATGTCGGTGCGGTGGTCGAGCGGCACCTCGCGCACCTGCTGCGGCGACATGTAGGCGGGCGAGCCGACGCCGGCGATCTGCGTGGTCTCGCGCGCGGTGTGCAGCGCGGCGCCGAAGTCGGAGATGCGGATGTCGCTGCCGCCGGGCGCCATCAGCAGGATGTTGGCCGGCTTGATGTCGCGGTGCGTGATGCCCTGGTGGAAGGCGTAGTCGAGCGCGCGCGTGGCCTTGAAGACGATCTCGATGACGCGCCCGAAGGGGGCCAGCGTCGCCGGCGTCGCGATGTCCTCGAGCGTGCCGCCGGGCACGTGGTCCATCACCAGCCAGGCATCCTCGTCGGTGACCAGCGCATCGTGGATGCGCACGATGTGCGGGTGGGCGAGCTTGCCGGCGAGCGCGGCCTCGTTGAGGAAGAGCTGACGCAGCAGGCGGCCGCGCTGCGGATCGGCGAGGATCTCGCGGCGCAGGCGCTTGATCGCCACCTCGACCTGGCGGAACGGGTCCCAGGCGAGATGGACGCTGCTGGTGGCGCCCTTGCCGATGCGGCGGAGAAGCTCGTACTTGCCGATGCGCTCGGCCGCCGCTGTGGTCATGGGCGTCGGATCGGGCTCAGCCTTGGCCGAGGCCGAGGCCGATGCGGGCGCGCGCCACCGCGGCGCGCACCTGCTCGGGCGCGGTGCCGCCGATGTGCTTGCGCGAGGCCAGCGAGCCTTCGACGGTGAGGACGCCGAAGACGTCCTCACCGAGGCGCTCGGCGGCGCCGGGCACGTGGGCCATGGCGATGCGCAGCTCGTCGAGGGTGAACTGCGGCAGGTCGCAGCCCTTGACCTCGGCTGCGCGCACCGCCAGCGCCACGGCCTCGTGGGCGTCGCGGAAGGGCAGGCCCTTCTTCACCAGGTAGTCGGCGAGGTCGGTGGCGGTGGCATAGCCCTGGCTGAGCGCGCCGCGCATGGCCTCTGCCTTGACGCGGATGCCGCCGATCATGTCGGCGTAGATGCGAAGCGTGTCGATGACCGTGTCGGCGGTGTCGAACAAGGGCTCCTTGTCTTCCTGGTTGTCCTTGTTGTACGCCAGCGGCTGGCCCTTCATCAGCGTGAGCAGGGCGACCAGGCTGCCATTGACGCGGCCGGTCTTGCCGCGCACCAGCTCGGGCACGTCGGGGTTCTTCTTCTGCGGCATGATCGAGCTGCCGGTGCAGAAGCGGTCGGCGAGGTCGATGAAGCCCACGCGCGGGCTCATCCACAGGATCAGCTCCTCGGACAGGCGCGACAGGTGGGTCATCAGCAGCGCGCTGGCGGCGCAGAACTCGATCGCGAAGTCGCGGTCGCTGACGGCGTCGAGCGAGTTGTAGCAGACCTCGTCGAAGCCGAGCTCGGAAGCGACGAACTCGCGGTCGATCGGGTAGCTGGTGCCGGCGAGCGCGGCCGAGCCGAGCGGCAGGCGATTGACGCGCTTGCGGCAGTCGGCGAAGCGCTCGGCGTCGCGCCGGCTCATCTCGAAGTAGGCCATCAGGTGGTGACCGAAGGTGACCGGCTGCGCCACCTGCAGGTGGGTGAAGCCGGGCAGGGGCGTGCCGGCATGGGTTTCGGCGACCTCGAGCAGGCGGGACTGGAACTCGGCGATCAGCCCGAGGATGCGGTCGATCGCGTCGCGCAGCCACAGGCGGATGTCGGTGGCGACCTGGTCGTTGCGGCTGCGTCCGGTGTGCAGGCGTTTTCCCGCGTCGCCCACCAGCGCGGTGAGGCGCTTCTCGATGTTCAGGTGCACGTCCTCGTCGTCGAGGCTCCAGGCAAATTCGCCGCGCTCGATCTCGCCGGCGATCTGTGCCATCCCGCGCTCGATGTCGACGAGATCCTGCGTGCCGATGATGCCCTGGCGGGCGAGCATCCTGGCGTGCGCGAGCGAGCCGCGGATGTCCTGCGCGGCCATGCGCTGGTCGAAGGACACGCTCGCCGTGTAGCGCTTGACGAGTTCGGAAACGGGTTCGGAGAAGCGGCCGGACCAGGCCTTGGCGCTCGCGTCGGCGGGGGCGTTGGCGCTGGCGGCCGGCGTCGTGGTGTCTGTCATAATCGGGGTGTTGGAAACGGAAAAGGCCGGCCCTGCGCTGCCGGCCCGGCATGGAACGATTACGGGAAGGGGCGCCGCCTGCGGTGGCGCGCGTAGATGGCCGAAAGTATAAAGCAAAAGCCCCCGGCGCTCGGCGCGCCGGGCCTGCCCGACTTCCGCAACCTCGGGGTGATGTTGCGCGTCCTGCTGGCGGTGAACCTCTTCGCCGCGCTCACCGTGGCGATCCGGCTCGATGCGCCCGCCCGGCTCGCCGACGAGCTCGCGCTGATGGCCGGGCGGGTGGAGCTGCCGCTGCTGCTGAGCCTGGTGCTCCTCTACCTCGGCGCGCCCGGGCTGAGTGCGCTGCCGGTCGCGGCCGGGCGCGGCGTCGTACTCGTGCTCGCCAGCCTGGCGGCGATCGCCGCCAGCCTGCTCGCCGCGGTGCCGGCCGCGGAGTGGTGGCGACCACTGGGCTGGGCGTGGCTCGCCGCTGCGCTCTGCCTGGCGTATTTCGACTGGCGCAGCCGGCGCCTGTCGCCGGCGCTCGCCGAGGCGCGGCTGATCGCACTGACCGCGCGCATCCGGCCGCACTTCTTCTTCAACTGCCTGAACGGCGTGCTCGGCGTCATCCGCTCCGAGCCGCGCCGCGCGGAACAGGCGCTGGAGGAGCTCGCCGACCTGTTCCGCGCGCTGATGCAGGACGGCCGCGAGCGCGTGACGCTGGCCGAGGAGATCGAGCTCGCCGAGCGCTACATCGGGCTGGAGCGCCTGCGGCTCGGCGAGCGCCTCGCGGTGCGCTGGGAGTTTGGAGGAGGGGGTGGAGAGGCGGGAGAGGACGGGGAAGGCGGGGAAGGCGGGGAGGGCGGACGAGGTGGTGAAGGCGGCGAGAGGCGTACGCGCGTGCCCGCGGAACTGCTGCGCGCCCGCATGCCTTCGCTGCTGCTTCAACCCCTGCTCGAAAATGCCGTCTACCACGGCATCGAGCCTGCCGCCGCCGCGGGCGAGGTGATCGTCCGCATCGCGCGCCACGGCAAGGAGCTTTGCATCGAGGTGGACAACCCGGTCGCCGCGCAGGGGCTGCACCATGTCGGCAACCGCATGGCGCTGGATAACATCCGCGAGCGCCTGATGCTGTTCCACGACCTCGAGGCGAGGCTGGAGATCGACGAGGCGGATGGCCGCTACCGGGTGCGCATCCGCCTGCCCTGGGAGAGGGAGGCCGCATGACCGCAACCGCACCCGAGGCTGTCGCGGCGCTGCGCGTGCTCGTCGTCGATGACGAAGCGCCGGCGCGTGCGCGCCTGCGCGACCTGCTCGGCGACGTCGCCGGGCAGCAGCCCAACGCGATCGTCGGCATGGCCGCCAACGGCGTCGAGGCCCTGCGACTGCTCGACGCCGCGGCGGCCGACGTGGTGCTGGCCGACATCCGCATGCCGGTGATGGACGGCGTGGAGCTCGCCCGCCACCTCGCCCGCCTGCCGGCGCCTCCGGCGCTGGTCTTCGTGACCGCCTACGACCAGTACGCGGTGCAGGCCTTCGAGCTTGCCGCGGTGGATTACCTGCTCAAGCCGGTGCGCGCGCAGCGCCTGGCCGCGGCGCTCGAGCGCGTACGCGCGCGCCGCGCGCCGCCGGCGGCCGACGTGCTGGCCACGCTGGCGACGCGCGCGCGTCGCCACTTCAGTGTCGCGGAGTGCGGCCGCATTCTGCTGGTGCCGGTGGCCGAGGTGCGCTATCTGCGTGCCGAGCTCAAGTACGTCACCGCGCGCACCGCGGCGCGCGAGTATGTGCTCGACGAGTCGCTGGTGCAGATCGAGCAGGAGTTTCCGCGCAGTTTCCTGCGCCTGCACCGCAACTGCCTGGTCGCGCTCGCCGCGGTGGCGGGTGTGGAGCGGGCAGCGGAGCGGGATGGACAGAAGGAGGCCGAGCCGCGCTGGGAGGTGCTGTTGCGCGATCTGCCCGAGCGTCTGCCGGTGAGCCGGCGGCAGTGGCCGGCGGTGCGGCAGGCGCTCGGCCTGTAAGACGGCTCAGCCGCTGTTGCGCAAGCCCGCGGCGATGCCGTTGATGGAGATGTGGATGCCGAGCCGGATGCGCTCGTCGATGCCGCCCGCCTCGGCGGCGTCGCGGTGGCGGCGCAGCAGCTCGACCTGGACGTGGTTGAGCGGGTCGAGGTAGGGGAAGCGGTTGCGGATCGAGCGCTTGAGCAGCGGGTTGGCGTCGAGCAGCTCGCTCTGGCCGGTGATCCGCAGCACCGCCCCGACCGTGGCCTGGTGCTCGGCGCGGATGCGCCCGAAGATCGTGTCGCGCAGCGCCGCGTCCTTGACCAGCTCGGCGTAGCGGCTGGCGATCGCGAGGTCGGTCTTGGACAGCACCATGTCCATGTTCGACAGCAGGGTCTGGAAGAAGGGCCATTCCATGTTCATGCGCTGCAAGAGCGCCAGGCCGTCGTCCGGGTTGGCGGTGAGGAAATCGCGCACCGCGCTGCCGAAGCCGTACCAGCCCGGCAGCATCACCCGGCACTGCGACCAGCTGAACACCCAGGGGATCGCGCGCAGGTCCTCGATCGCGGTGCTCTTCTTGCGCGAGGCCGGGCGGCTGCCGATATTGAGCGCCGCGATCTCGCTGATCACGGTCGACTCCCAGAAGTAGCGCTCGAAACCCTCGGTCTCGTAGACCAGGCCCCGGTAGGCCGCGAAGGCCGCGTCCGAGAGCGCCTGCATGGCGTCGAGGAAGGCGGGCGGCGTCGGGCTGGCGCTGGCCGGGCGCAGGCTGGACTCGAGCGTGGCGGCGACCAGCACCTCGAGGTTGCGTCGGCCGACTTCCGGATTGCCATATTTGGCGCCGATCACCTCGCCCTGTTCGGTGAGGCGGATCTGCCCCTGCACCGCGCCCTCGGGCTGGGCGAGGATGGCCTGGTAGCTCGGGCCGCCGCCGCGGCCCACCGAGCCCCCGCGGCCGTGGAAGAGGCGCAGGCGCACGCCGTGGCGCGCGAAGGTTTCGACCAGCTCGCCCTCGGCCTTGTAGAGCGCCCAGCCCGAGGTCAGGAAGCCGCCGTCCTTGTTGCTGTCGGAGTAGCCGAGCATGACCTCCTGGGTGTGGTCGCGCGCTTCGAGCAGTCCGCGGTAGGCGGGGATCGAGAAGATGCGCGCCATGACGCCTGCGGCGTTCTCGAGGTCGCCGATGGTCTCGAAGAGCGGCACGATGTTCACGTCGAGCGCGTTCTCGAGCGGGCGCAGGAGGCCCGCCTCCTTCAGCAGTACCGCGAGTTCGAGCAGGTCGGAGACGTCGTCGGTCTTGGAAATGATGCAGTTGCGGATCGCCGCCGTGCCGTAGCGCAGGTGGGCCTGGCGGGCGGCGCGGAAGATCGCCAGCTCGCCCTCGGTCTCGTCCGTGTAGCGGACGTGCGGCGAGGCGAGCGGGCGCGCGGTGGCGAGTTCTTCGAGCAGCAGCGCACAGCGCGCGTCCTCGTCGAGGCTGGCATAGGCGGTGCCGGGGCAGGCGCGTTCGAGCAGCTCGGCGACCGTGCGTTCGTGCACATCCGAGTTCTGGCGCAGGTCGAGCGGGGCGAGATGGAAGCCGAACACCTTCACCGCGCGGCGCAGGTGGCGCAGCCGCCCGCGCGTGAGCGCGCCCGAGCCGTTGGCGGCGAGCGAGCGGTGCAGCACCTCGAGGTCCTCGGCGAGCGCGGCCGCGCTCGGGTAGGGCTGGGCGGCGGCGACCGCGTGGCGTAGCGGGTCGTGGCCAAGCAGGCTGCGGTAGGTGGCGGCCAGGCGCGCGTAGATGCCCGAGATCGCGCGCCGGTAGGGCTCGTCGCTGCGATGCGGCGAGTGGTCGGGCGAGGCCTCGGCAAGCGCGAGCAGGGCATCGGAGGCCGAGACCAGGCCGATGCCGAGCGAGAGCTGCGAGCCCAGGATGTGCAACTCGTCCAGATAATGCCCGAGCGCGACCGCGCACTGCATGGCGAGCGCGCGCTCGAGCACCTCGGCGGTGACGAAGGGGTTGCCGTCGCGGTCGCCGCCGATCCAGCTCCCCACCTGCACGAAGGCGGCGAGCTCGGGCGTGCCCAGCGCCCGGTCGGCGGCGGCGAGACGGTCCTCCAGGCTGGCGTAGAGCCGTGGCAGTTCGCGCAGGAAGGTGGTCTCGAAGTAGGACAGGCCGTTGTTGACCTCATCGATCACCGACAGCTTGGCGGTGCGCAGCATGCGCGTCTGCCACAGCGTCAGCACCGCGCGACGCAGCGCCTCGTCGTTGGCCTCGGCCTCCTCGGGGGTGAGCTGCATGCGGTCGCGCGCGTCCAGGAGCCGCGCGATCACGGTCTCGCAGTTGAGGATGCTCTTCCTCTGCACCTCGGTGGGGTGGGCGGTGAGCACCGGCGACACCAGCGCGCCGTCGAAGAAGCCGGCCAGCGCCGCGGGGTCGGCCGCACCGCTGTCGAGCGCGCGCTCGAGCGCGTGCGCCAGGCTGCCCTCGCGCGGTGCCGAGCCGGCGATCAGGTGCGCGCGCGAGCGCCGGATGTGGTGCTGGTCCTCGGCGATGTTGGCCAGGTGGGAGAAATAGCTGAAGGCGCGCACCACCTGGATGGTCTGCTCGCGTGACAAGGCGTCGAGGATGTCCTCCAGCTCGCGGCGCGCGGCGATGTCGTCGTCGCGGCGGAAGCGCACCGAGTTCTGGCGGATGCGTTCGATGAGGCCGAATGCGGCCTCGCCCTGCTGGTCGCGCACGGTGTCGCCGAGCAGGCGGCCGAGCAGGCGGATGTCGTCGCGGAGGGGGGCGTCCTTGTCCTGGTTCATTCTTTCGTTTCGGAATTCGATTGGAGGGGAGAGCGGAGCTTACCGCAAGCGGGTCGCTTTCCTGCCCGTTTCGGGTCGATCCCCGGTGCTGCCGTCTTTCGCGCCGGCTGCCCGGTGGGAGGCGGCGCGGCCGGCCCGCGTGCTAGAATGCGCCCAGTCGTGCGGACGCATTCAGCATTCTGTCATGTTGCGATGCATCATCCTGGCGCCCGTCGCCTCCGCACCTGTGCCCCCGTTTTTCCAGGTGAATCCCGATCGTGAGTCAAAGCAGCCCCGAGCGCATCGTCATCGCAACCCGTGAGAGCCGTCTCGCCCTGTGGCAGGCCGAGCACATCAAGGCACGCCTCGAGGCGCTCCACCCCGGCTGCCGGGTCGAGCTGCTCGGCATGACCACGCGTGGCGACCAGATCCTCGATCGTCCGCTCGCGAAGGTCGGCGGCAAGGGCCTGTTCGTCAAGGAGCTCGAGACCGCGCTGCTCGACGGCCGCGCAGACATCGCCGTGCATTCGATGAAGGACGTGCCGATGGTGATGGAGCCGGAGTTCGCGCTGCCCTGCATCACCGCGCGCGAGGTCCCGCTCGACGCCTTCGTCTCCAGCCGCTACGAGAGCCTCGCCGACATGCCCCCGGGTGCCGTGGTCGGGACCTCCTCGCTGCGCCGCGAGTCGCAGATCCACGCGCAGTATCCCTTCCTCGGCGTCACCAGCCTGCGTGGCAACCTCGATACCCGCCTGCGCAAGCTCGACGAGGGCCAGTACGACGCCATCATCCTCGCCGCCGCCGGCCTCACGCGGCTCGGCCTGGGCGAGCGCATCCGCTCGGTGATGCCGGCCGAGGTCTCGTTGCCCGCGGCCGGGCAGGGCGCGCTCGGCATCGAATGCCTGTCCGCGCGCGCGGACGTGATCGGCTGGCTGCAGCCGCTCGTCGATGCCGACACCACCGCGTGCGTCCTCGCCGAGCGCGCGGTCGCACGCGCGCTCGCCGGCAGCTGCGAGGTGCCGCTGGGCGCCTACGCGGTGATGCGCGAGGGGCGGCTGTGGTTGCGCGGCTTCGTCGCGCGCCCCGACGGCAGCACCATCGTGCGCGCCGAACGCGAGGGCGCGCCGGCCGAGGCCGAGGCGCTCGGGCGCGCGCTCGCCGACGACCTGCGGGCGCAGGGCGCGGAAGCGATCCTCGCCGAGCTCGGCTGAGCGGACGGCAAGGGAGGCGCGCGGTGACGACCCCGGCGGCAGCTTCCGATCTCCGGTCCGTGCGTCCCCTCGCCGGGCGCACCCTCGTCGTCATGCGCCCGCGCGAGCAGGCCGAAAGCCTGTGCGCCCGCCTCGAGGCCGCCGGCGGGCGTGCGCTGCGCTTTCCGGTGATCGCGGTCGGTCCGGCGCTCGATCCGGCGCCGCTGCAGGCCATCGTTGGCCGCCTCGACGAGTTCGACCTCGCCTTCTTCGTCAGCCCCAACGCGGTCGACCACGCCATGCGCGCGATCCTGCCGCAGCGCACCTGGCCCGCCCGCCTGCGTGTCGCCACCGTGGGCAAGGGCAGCCAGCGCGTGATGCAGGACTGGGGCTTCGCGAACGTCATCGCGCCGCAGGACGGTTTCGACAGCGAGGCCGTGATCGCCCTGCCCGAATTCGCCGCCGACGCGGTGCGCGGGCGCAAGGTGCTGATCTTCCGTGGCGACGGCGGCCGCGAACTGCTCGCCGACACCTTGCGCGAACGCGGCGCGAGCGTGGAATATGTCACCTGCTACCGACGCCATTGTCCCGAGGCCGATCCCGCGCTGCTGCTCGGGCCAGCGGCGCGGGGCGAGCTCGACGGCCTGCTGCTGACCAGCAGCGAGGGCGTACGCAATCTGGAATGGATGCTCGGCACGGAGGGGCTCGCCGCCCTGCACGCCGTGACGGTGTTCGCCACGCACCCGCGCATCGTCGCGCAGGCGCGTGCGGCCGGTTTCGAACGGGTGGTCGAGACGCCGGCCGGAGACGACGGTTTGATGCAGGCCCTAGAAAGCCATTTTGCCTAGACGTGGAACCATGAGACAAGAAAATCCCGCTCTGACCCAGCCGCCGCCGGCGACGTCCGCATCGCCGGCCCCGGAGGAGACCCGACCCGTCATCGAGGAGGTGGGCGTGCCCGAGGCACCGCCCGCAGCCGAGGTGGATCCCGCGGCGCGCGGCGCTGCGAGCGAGGGCGATCCGGTCGCCCCCGCCGCACGAACGGCGAACGCCGCCGAGGAGCAGCCCGCTCGCAGTCCCGCCGCGTGGTGGGCGCTGCTGCTGGCGCTGATCGCCGTCGGCGTGGCCGGCTGGTCGATCTGGCAGGCTCGCGAGATGCGCCTGCAGACGGGACAGCTGCGCGCGGAGGTCGCCAGCCGTCTCTCCGATGGCGAGACCATCGCCACCGAGGCGCGCGGGATGATGCGCCAGCAGCAGGAGGTCATCGCCTCGCTGCAGGGCAAGCTCGGTGCGCTCGAATCCAGGGTCGAGACCACACAGGGCCAGGCCGAGGCGCTCGAGGCGCTTTACCAGGAGTTCTCGCGCAGCCGCGAGGACGGCGTGCTCGCCGAAGTCGAGCAGGCCGTCGCGCTGGCCTCTCAGCAGCTGCAGATCGCGGGCAACGTCGAGGCCGCGCTGATCGGCCTGCAGGAGGCCGAGGCCCGGTTGGCGATCCACGATCGCGGCCAGCTCGCCACCCTGCGCCGTGCGCTCGTGCGCGACATCGAGGAGCTGCGCCTGCTGCCGGTGCTGGATGTTTCCGGCCTCAGCCTGCGCCTGGAGCTGATGCTCGAGCGTGCGGACACGCTGCCGCTCGCCTTCGAGAGCCCGCTGCCGGCTGCCGCTGCGGTGGGCGCGGAGATGGGGCCTGCCGATGGCGGTGGCTTCGTGGGCTGGATGGCCGGTGTGTGGCGCTTCGCGCAGAACGTCGCGGCCGATGCCTGGAGCGAGATCCGCACCCTGATCCGCGTCGAGCGCCTCGACCAGGAAGATCCGGTGCTGCTCGCGCCCGAGCAGAACACCTTCCTGCGCGAGAACCTCAAGATGCGCCTGCTCACCGCGCGCCTCGCGCTGATGGCGCGCGACGGCCGCAGCTACGCAGCCGATCTTGCCCAGGCCCGCCAGTGGTTGGAGCGTTTCTACGACCTGCGCGACGAGCGGGTGCAGGCCGCGCTCGGCGAGTTGAAGCAACTCGAGGCGGTGAAGGTGCGCTACGCGCCGCCCGATCTGAGCGAGACCTTCAGCGCCTTGCGCAGCGTGCAGTCGCGCGCTGGCCGCAGCGGCGCGGATGCGCGCGGCGCTGCCGCGCCTGCGCAGGCAGCGCCTGCAGCCGCTGCCGCGCCCGCTCCTGCGTCCGCCCCTGCCGAAGCGCCCGTGGCGACTGCCGAGACCCCGGCATCCGCAGCCCAGGGAGCGGCGAACCAGCCTGCCGCTGCCGAGGCGCAGCCTGCTGCGCCGGCCGAGCAGGCGCCTGCGGGCTCCGTGACCGACGCTGCCGCCCCGGCGGCGAGCCAGTGAGGGCCGAACGATGCGCGCACTGATCTGGCTGATCGGCATCTTCGCCCTCGCCGTCGGCGTGACGATGCTGGCCGGCGTGAATGACGGCTACGTTCTCGTCGTGCTGTCGCCGTGGCGGGCCCAGGTTTCGCTGAACCTCTTCATCGTGGTGCTGGTGGTGGGCGTCGCCCTCATCCACCTGCTGCTGCGCATGGTGACCCGTACCGTGCAGCTGCCCGGCCGGGTGGCGCGCTGGCGCGAGCGCCGGCGTCGCGACAAGGCCGACCGGGCGCTGCACGGCTCGGTGACGGCGCTCTTCGAGGGGCGTTACTCGGAAGCCCTCAAATCCGCCTCGACCGCCTATTCGGCGAGCGATGGTTCGCCGATGGCCGCGCTGGTCGCAGCGCGCGCCGCCTACGGCCTGCAGGACGACACCCGCTACCGCGAGTGGCTGGACCACGCCGCCGAACAGGGCAAGGAGAGCGAGGTGGCCCGCCTGATGACCGAGGCCGAGCTCGCCATCGATGCCCGCCAGTTCGAGCTCGCGGCGGCACGCCTGGCGCAACTGCGCGAGACGGGGCAAAAGCACATCGCGATGCTGCGCCTGGAGAGCAAGGTGGCCTACGAGCTCGGGCGCTGGGAAGAGCTGGTGAACAATGTGCGCCAGCTGCGCAAGCACAAGGCGTTGACCGCGGAGCAGGCTGCGCCCGCGCTGCGTCGTGCCCACGTCGAGCGCATGCGCCAGCTCGTGGGTGATGCGTCCGCCTTGCTCGGGTACTGGCAGGAGATTCCCTCCGAGGAGCTTGCCGACCGGGGGCTGATCAAGGAGGTGCTGCCGCTGATGGCGCGCGCGGGTCAGGCGATGCACATGCGCGCGCAGACCGAGACCTTGCTCGACGAGCAGTGGGACAGCGATCTGGCGCGCCTGTACGCGAGCTGTGCGAACACCATGGACGACACCAACGCTTGCCTGCACAAGGCCGAAGCCTGGCTGGAGAAGCAGCCGCGCGACGCGGGCCTGCTGTTCGCCCTCGGCCAGCTTTGCCGTCGGGTGGAGCTATGGGGCAAGGCGCAGAGCTATCTCGAGGCCTCGTTGAGCGTCGACCCGCAGGTCGGCACCCATCTGGCGCTCGCGCATCTCTTCGAGACCCTGGAGCGCCGTGACGAGTCCCAGCGCCACTACCGCGCCGCGGCCGAGAAGATGGCGGTCGGCGCGCTGGCCTGAGCGAAGAATCACGCAGAGAGATCCCGGGGCCGCGAGGCCCCGTTTTTTTGTCCGCTGCTCGCGATCCGACAAATCAGGCCCAAGCGCGCGGGACGAGGAATTCCTCGTACAGCCTGGCCTCGGGCGAGCCCTCCTGCGGGCGCCAGTCGTAGCGCCACTTCACCACCGGCGGCATCGACATCAGGATGGATTCGGTGCGTCCGCCCGACTGCAGGCCGAACAGCGTGCCGCGGTCGAAGACGAGATTGAACTCGACGTAGCGGCCGCGCCGGTAAGCCTGGAAGTCGCGTTCGCGCTCGCCGTAGGGGATGTCGCGGCGGCGCTCGACGATGGGCAGGTACCCACCCAGGAAGGCCTCGCCCACCGCCTTGGTGAGGCCGAAGGCGGTGTCGAAACCGGTCTTGCCGTCGGCGCCGAGGTCGTCGAAGAACAGCCCGCCCACGCCGCGCGGCTCGTTGCGGTGCTTGAGGAAGAAGTAGCGGTCGCACCAGTCCTTGAGGCGGGCGTATTCGGCCTCGCCGCCCCAGGGTAGCACCGCCGCCTTGCAGCTGCGATGGAAGTGGCGCACGTCCTCCTCGAAGGGGTAGTAGGGCGTCAGGTCCATGCCGCCGCCGAACCACCACACCGGATCCTTGCCTTCGGCCAGCGCGACGAAGCAGCGCACGTTCATATGCACGGTGGGGCAATACGGATTGCGCGGATGCAGCACCAGCGACACGCCCATGGCCTCGAAGCGGCGGCCGGCGAGCTCGGGGCGATGCGCCGTGGCCGAGGCGGGCATGCCGTCTCCCATCACGTGCGAGAAGTTCACCCCGCCGCGCTCGAAGAAATTGCCGTCCTCGATCACTCGGGTGAGGCCGCCGCCACCGCCCGGGCGGTCCCAGCCGTCGCTGCGGAAGGCCTGGCCGTCGAAGGCCTCGAGGCGCTCGACGATGTGGCGCTGCAGCTCGGTGAACCAGGGTTTGACGCTGCGTGGATCCATGCGGGACCTCCGTGGCATTGGCGCGCCAGCGCCCCGCGAGAGCTTCGCGCGCGGACGTCGGCGCTGGGTGAGAGCTACGCCGTCGCTCGCGGAGGCGGAGACGGCGATGGGGCGCCTGCACGGCGCCCGGCGATCAGGCGGTCTTGCGGCCGATCGCGCGGTGGCCGATGTCGCGGCGGTACTGGCGGCCTTCGAAGACGATGCCGTCGGCGACCTCGTAGGCGCGCTTCTGCGCGCTGCGCACGTTGTCGCCGAGCGCGGTCACGCACAGCACGCGCCCGCCGGCAGTGACGACCTGGCTGTCCTGCAGCGCGGTGCCGGCGTGGAAGACATGCACGTCCTCCTGCTCGGAGGCGGGCAGCCCGGTGATGACGTCGCCCTTGCGCGGGCTCTCCGGGTAGCCTGCAGCGGCGAGCACGACGCCGAGCGCGAAGCGGCGGTCCCACTCGGCCTCGGTCTGGTCGAGCTTGCCGGCGATGGCGGCTTCGATCAGATCGGCGAGATCGGTCTTCAGACGCATCATGATCGGCTGCGTCTCGGGATCGCCCATGCGACAGTTGAACTCGACCACGCGCGGCTTGCCCTCGCCGTCGATCATCAGCCCGGCGTAAAGGAATCCGGTGTAGGGCAGGCCCTCGGCGGCCATGCCGGTCAGCGTCGGGTTGATGACCTCGCGCATCACGCGCGCATGCACGTCGGGGGTGACCACCGGGGCGGGCGAGTAGGCGCCCATGCCGCCGGTGTTGGGGCCCTGGTCGCCGTCGTGCAGGCGCTTGTGGTCCTGGCTGGTGGCGAGCGCGAGCGCGTGCTTGCCGTCGGCCATGACGATGAAGCTGGCCTCCTCGCCCTCCATGAACTCCTCGATGACGACGCGCGCACCCGCATCGCCCATGCGGTTGTCGAGCAGCATCATGTCGATCGCGGCGTGCGCCTCGTCGGCCGTCATCGCCACCACCACGCCCTTGCCCGCGGCCAGGCCATCGGCCTTGATCACGATCGGCGCACCCTCGGCGTCGACGTAGGCGTGTGCGGCGGCGGCATCCGCGAAGGTCTGGTACTTCGCGGTCGGGATGTTGTGGCGGACGAGGAACTGCTTGGCGAAGTCCTTCGAGCTCTCGAGCTGGGCGGCGGCCTTGGTCGGACCGAAGATCGGCAGGCCGGCGGCGCGGAAGGCATCGACCACGCCAGCCGCCAGCGGCGCCTCGGGGCCGACCACGGTGAAGGCGACGTGCTCGTGCTTGGCGAGCTCGACCAGCACCTTGATGTCGGTGACGGGAACGTTCTGCAGCAGCTTTTCGGCAGCGGTGCCGGGGTTGCCCGGCGCCACCAGCACGCGGGTGACCTTGGGCGACTGGGCAAGTTTCCAGGCCAGCGCGTGTTCGCGGCCGCCGGAACCGATGACGAGGACTTTCATGTGCTGCTCCGAAGCTCTGCTGGGGTGGTCGTTCTTAGTGACGGAAGTGACGGAAGCCGGTGAACACCATGGCGATGTCCTGCTCGTTGGCTGCCGCGATCACCTCTTCGTCGCGCATCGATCCGCCGGGCTGGATCACCGCGGTCGCACCCGCCTGGGCGAGCACGTCGAGGCCGTCGCGGAAGGGGAAGAAGGCGTCCGAGGCGACCACGCAGCCGGCGATCTGCAGACCGGCGTTCTCGGCCTTGATCCTGGCGATGCGCGCCGAGTCGACGCGGCTCATCTGGCCGGCACCGACGCCGATGGTCATGCCGTCCTTGCAGTACACGATGGCGTTGGACTTGACGTACTTGGCCACGCGCCAGGCGAAGAGCATGTCGCGCATCTCGGCTTCCGTCGGCGCCCGCTTCGTGACGACCTTGAGGTCGGCGATCTGGATGCGGGCCTCGTCGGCGCTCTGCACCAGCAGGCCGCCACCGACGCGCTTGTAGTCGAAGGCACCGGCAGGCTGTCCGAGCGCGCAGGTGAGCACGCGCACGTTCTTCTTGCTCGCGAGCAGCTCGAGCGCGTCGGCGGTGTAGGACGGCGCGATCAGCACCTCGAGGAACTGTGCCGAAACGGCCTCGGCCGCGGCACGGTCGACCTCGCCGTTGAACGCGATGATGCCGCCGAAGGCCGAGGTGGGGTCGGTGGAGAAGGCCTTCTTGTAGGCCTCGAGCGGGCTGGCGGCGACGGCCACGCCACAGGGATTGGCGTGCTTGACGATGACGCAGGCCGCCGCCGAGCCGTCGAAGGCCTTCACGCATTCCCAGGCCGCGTCGGCGTCGGCGATGTTGTTGTAGGACAGCTCCTTGCCCTGCAGCTGGGTGTAGCCGGCCACGCCGCCCTCGGCCGCGCCGGGCTGGCGGTAGAAGGCCGCGGTCTGGTGCGGGTTCTCGCCGTAGCGCAGGTCCTGCACCTTGTCGAAGGCGAGCTGCAGGCGCTCGGGATAGGTCTGCAGCGACACGTCGCCGGCCTCGTTGGTGACGAGCGCGGTGAGGTAGTTGGAGATCGCCGAGTCGTAGCGCGCGGTGTGGGTGAAGGCCTTCACCGCGAGCGCGAAGCGGGTCTTGTGGCTGAGCTTGCCGGCGTTGGCCTCGAGCTCTTCGATGATGCAGCCGTAGTCCTCGGGGTCGGTGACGATGCCGACGCCGCCCTGCTCGTTGCCGTGGTTCTTGGCCGCGGCGCGCACCATGGTGGGGCCGCCGATGTCGATGTTCTCGATCGCGTCTTCCAGCGTGCAGTCGGGCTTGGCCACGGTCTGCTGGAAGGGGTAGAGATTGACCACCACCAGGTCGATGCGGCCGATGTCGTGGGCGGCGATGGTGTCCATGTGTTCGGCGAGATCGCGGCGGGCGAGGATGCCGCCATGCACCTTCGGGTGCAGGGTCTTGACCCGGCCGTCCAGCATCTCGGGGAAGCCGGTGTGCTCGGAGACGTCGGTCACCGGCAGGCCGGCCTCGCGCAGCAGGCTGGCGGTGCCGCCGGTCGACAGCAGCTTGATGCCGAGCGCGGAGAGCTTGCGGGCGAAGTCGAGCACGCCACGTTTGTCGGAGACGCTGATCAGGGCTTGGGTCACGTTCATCGTTGGGCCGGAAGCGGAAGGATGGAGGAAAAGGGGAAGCACCCGCTCAGAGCAGGTCGTATTCGGTCAGCTTGCGCCGCAGCGTGTTGCGGTTGATGCCGAGCATCTCGGCGGCCACGGTCTGGTTGCCCCTGGCCTGCTGGAGGACGAAGGCCAGCATCGGACGCTCGACGTTGCGGATCACCATGTCGTGGATCGCCGCCGGCTTCTCGCCGTCGAGGTCGCGGAAATACTGGTCGAGGGTGCGGACGACGGCGTCCGCGATCTCGTTGCTGCGGCTCATGCTGCGAGTTCCTGCGGATATTCGGCGTGCGGCGCGCGCTCGTGCTCGTAGCTCAGGCGGGCGCCGGCCTCGGCGAGCTGGCCGAAGAAGTCGTCCACCGCGGCGAGCTGGGCGGGAATGTCGGGGATCTGGTTCATCGCGCGGCGGAAGGCCGCCGAGCCCACCAGGCCCTTGGTGTACCAGGAGATGTGCTTGCGCGCGATCTTGACGCCGCGGTCGTCGCCGTAGAAGGCGTAGAGGTCGGCGAGGTGCTCGCGGCACACCTGGTGGATCTCGCTCACCAGCGGCGGCGGCAGGAGCTCGCCGGTGGCGAGGAAATGCTCGATCTCGCGGAAGATCCACGGCCGGCCCTGCGCCGCGCGCCCGATCATGACGCCGTCGGCGCCGGTGTAGTCGAGCACGTGCTTGGCTTTCTGCGGGCTGCCGATGTCGCCGTTGGCGATCACCGGGATGTTCACGAGGGTCTTGACGTGGGCGATGGTGTCGTACTCCGCCTCGCCCATGTACTGGTCGGCCCGGGTACGGCCGTGGATGGCGATGGCGCGGATGCCGGACTCCTCGGCGATGCGCGCGATCGTCGGCGCGTTCTTGTTGGCGCGGTTCCAGCCGGTGCGGAACTTGAGCGTGACTGGGGTATCGGGCACCGCCTTGACTACGGCCTCGAGGATGCGCGCGACCAGCGGCTCGTCCTGCATCAGCGCCGAGCCGGCCATCACGTTGCACACCTTCTTGGCCGGGCAGCCCATGTTGATGTCGATGATCTGCGCGCCGTTGTCGGCGTTGAACTTCGCGGCTTCGGCCATCATCGCCGGATCGGCGCCGGCGATCTGCACCGAGATCGGATCGACCTCGCCGGTATGGTCGGCGCGGCGGCGGGTCTTCTCGCTGCCGTAGAGCAGCGAATTGGAGGTGACCATCTCGGATACGGCGACGCCTGCGCCCAGCTTTTTGCAGAGCTGGCGGAAGGGGCGGTCCGTCACGCCGGCCATGGGGGCGACGAAGAGGTTGTTGCGCAGGGTGAAGCCGGCAAACTGCATGGTTGGAAGGACGAGGGGAAACAAAGCATTTTACCCTATCGATCCTGGCCGTGCGCTTGTTGGGGCGCGTGTGCAACACGCTGATGCTGCGCAGCTCCCTGGAGGCGCCTGTCGGGCGCACGACGGATGGTGCGTCGGGCGTGGCGCGCTCTGCGTGTCGTGGTGTGCGCGGAGGCAGGGGGCGGTGAGTGCGAAAGGGCAACTGCTGCAGTGCGCGGCGCGGGGCCGGGGTGGGGGTCGCCGCCTGCCCTCGCGGCCCTTCGCTGCGCTGCGGGCTGCCCTCGGCGGAGGACGTCGCGGGGGCGGCGACCCCCACCCCGGCCCCGCGACCGCAAACGTGGGGGCGGCTTGCGGACGAAACCCGCCCGGGCTTCAGGGCTCGTTTGCTTGCTGCAGCGCCTGTTCGAGGTCGGCGATCAGGTCGTCGCTATCTTCGATGCCCACCGAGAGGCGCAGCAGGTCGAGCGGGCAACGCGTGCCCGGACCCTCGATCGGGCCGCGGTGCTCGATCAGGCTCTCGACCGAGCCGAGCGAGGTCGCGCGGCGGAAGATCTTCACCGCGCCGGCGACCCGGCGTGCGGCATCCTCGCCGCCTCTCACGCGCAGCGACAGCATGGCGCCGAAGCCGCCTTCCATCTGGCGGCAGGCGATGTCGTGACCGCGGTGCGAGGGCAGGCCGGGGTAGAGCACGGCGAGCAGCGCCGGGTGATGTTCGAAATGCTGCGCGATGCGCAGCGCCGAGGCGGCAGCGGTGCGCACGCGGGGAAAGAGCGTGCGCAGGCCGCGGTTGAGCAGCCAGGCTTCGAACGGGCCGAGCACCGCGCCGCCGGCGGCCCGTGCGGTCTTGATGCGCGCCCAGAAGTCGTCCTCGGCGCGCGTCACCAGAACGCCGGCGACCACGTCCGAGTGGCCGTTCAGATATTTGGTCGCCGAGTGCATCACCACGTCGGCCCCGAGCGCCAGCGGCCGGGTGAAGACCGGGGTCGGCACGGTGGAGTCCACCACCAGGCGCGCGCCCGCGGCGTGGGCGAGTTCGGCGGCGCGCGCGATGTCGAGGATTTCCCAGGTCGGGTTTGCGGGCGTCTCCACCCACACCAGGTCGGCCGGGCGCTGCAGCAGTGCGGCGAGCTCCGCGGCGTCGGCGTAGAAATCGAGCGCGATCTGCCAGTTGGCGGCAAAGCCGATCATCCAGTTGCGCAGCGACCAGTACATGTCGTGCGGCGCGACGATGCGCGCGCCCGGCTTCAGCGCCAGCAGCACCGCCGAGGCCGCGGCCATGCCGGAGGCGAACAGCGCCGCTCGAGCGCCGCCTTCCAGCTCGCACAGCAGGGCCTCGGCGGGGTCGTAGGCCGGGCTGGCGTCGCGCGCGTAGATGCGCCCGCCGGGCAGGCTGCCGTCCTCGGCGCGCTCGAAGGTGGTCGCCAGGTGGATCGGCGGCACGATGTCGCGGTGCGGCATCGGGGTGGCGCCCGTGCCCTGGGCGGCGAGGGTGGCAGGGGAGAGCTTGGCGTCGTGCTGCATGATGCGCGGTCCTTCGGGCGGGGGATGCGGTGAGGATGAGCAGGAGGGCGGGTGCCCGGGTGGCGGCGAGCCTACAAGTTCCCCGTAGTGGTGTCGAGTCCGGGCTGCGGGTAAGATCTCAGGCTTTTTTCCAGTCCGGAAAGCTCCCGTGATCCGCATCGAAAACCTGCGCAAGACCTACCGTGCCGCCGACGGCCGCGAGGTGGAGGCGCTCGCCGACATCGAGCTCGAGATCGGCGCCGGCGAAGTGTTCGGCATCATCGGCCGCTCGGGCGCGGGCAAGAGCACGCTGATCCGTACCCTCAACCTGCTCGAACGCCCCTCGGCCGGGCGCGTGCTGATCGACGGCGAGGACATCACCACGCTCGACAGCGAGGGCCTGTACGCGCTGCGTCGGCGCGTCGGCATGATTTTCCAGCACTTCAACCTGCTCGGCGCCAAGACCGTCGCCGACAACATCGACTGGCCCCTGAAGGCGACCGGGCACACGAATGCCGCCGAGCGTGCGGTGAGGGTGAAGGAGCTGCTCGCGCTGGTCGGACTGTCCGAGCAGGGCCACAAGTATCCGTCGCAACTGTCGGGCGGGCAGAAGCAGCGCGTGGGCATCGCGCGCGCGCTCGCCAACCGGCCGCAGATCCTGCTGTGCGACGAGGCGACCTCGGCGCTCGACCCCGAGACCACCCAGTCCATCCTGCGCCTGCTGCTCGACATCAACCGCCAGCTCGGCCTCACGATCGTGCTGATCACCCACGAGATGCAGGTCATCCGCACCATCTGCGACCGCGTCGCGGTGATCGACGGCGGGCGCATCGTCGAGTCGGGCAGGGTGGCCGACGTCTTCCTGCACCCGCGGCATCCGGTCACGCGCAGCATGGTGGCGCAGAGCGACGCGCTCGCCGCGGCGAGCTTCGATCCGGCGCACGCCTACATGAAGGACAAGCTGCGCGGCACGCTGGTGCGCCTGACCTACATCGGCGACGTCACCTACCAGCCCATCCTGAGCCGCATCATGGCGGGCGCGAAGGTGCAGATCACGATCCTGCAGGGCGAGGTCTCGAGCATCAAGGACGTCCCCTTCGGCCAGCTGCTGCTCGAGCTCGAGGGCAGCGAGGACGACATCCGCGAGGTGTTCGCCGAGCTCGACCGCCACCAGATCCACCACGAGGTGCTGCAGTAATGGACCTGTCCGTCATCGACTGGAGCGACATCTGGATCGCGACCTGGGAGACCCTGGTCATGACCGGGGTGTCGCTGCTCTTCACCATCCTGCTCGGCCTGCCGCTGGGCATCCTGCTGTTCGTCACCGCCAGGCGCCAGCTGCTGGAGCAGGGCTTCGTCTATACGGTGCTGTCCTTCGTGGTCAACGTGCTGCGCTCGGTGCCCTTCCTGATCCTCTTGATCGTGATGATCCCGGTCACGGTGATCCTGATCGGCACCTCGCTCGGGGTCGAGGGCGCGATCCCGCCGCTGGTGGTGGGCACCGCGCCCTTCTTCGCGCGCCTGGTCGAGAACGTGCTGCGCGAGGTCGACCGCGGCGTCATCGAGGCCTGCCAGGCGATGGGCATCCGCACGCATCGCATCATCTTCGGCGCGCTGCTGCCCGAGGCCCTGCCCGGGCTGATCGCCGCGGTCACCGTGACGGCGATCACCTTGATGTCCTATGCTGCGATGTCCGGCGTGATCGGCGGCGGCGGCCTCGGCGACCTCGCGATCCGTTTCGGCTATCAGCGCTTCCAGACCGAGGTGATGGTGATCACCGTCGCCCTGCTGGTCGTGCTCGTCCAGATCATCCAGTACTCGGGCGACCGCCTGGTGCTGTATTTCACCCGCAAGTGATCCCCACGAAGGAGACTTCAACGATGTCGTTTACCCTGCGCAAACTTCTGGCGGCCGCCCTCGGCACGCTCACCCTGGCCGCCGGCACCGCCGCCGTGGCCGCCGACCGCCTGGTCATCGCCGCCACCCCGGTGCCGCACGCCGAGATCCTCGAGTTCGTCAAGCCGATGCTGGCCAAGGAGGGCGTGGAACTCGAGATCAAGGTGTTCACCGACTACGTCCAGCCCTCGATGCAGACCAACGAGAAGCGCGTCGACGGCAACTTCTTCCTGCACCAGCCCTACCTCGACGCGTTCAAGCAGAAGCAGAAGAACGACATCCAGACCGTGGTCGCCAAGGTCCACGTCGAGCCGCTGGGCGCCTACTCGGCCAAGCACAAGTCGGTGGCCGCCATCCCCGAGGGCGCGACGGTGGCGATCCCGAACGATCCGTCCAACTCGGGCCGCGCGCTGCTGCTGATGGCCAGGAACGGCCTCATCACGCTGAAGGACCTGAACAACATCTCGGCCACCCAGAAGGACATCGCCGACAACCCGAAGAAGCTCAAGATCCGCGAGCTCGAGGCTGCGACCCTGCCGCGCGTGCTCAACCAGGTCGACCTGGCGGTGATCAACACCAACTACGCGATCGAGGCCAAGCTCAACCCGGTCAAGGACTCGCTGTTCATCGAGGACGCCACCTCGCCCTACGCCAACCTGCTGGTGGCGCGCGAGGACAACGCGACCAGCCCGGCGATCAAGAAGCTCGCCGCCGCGCTGAACTCGCCCGAGGTCAGGCAGTTCCTCTCCGACAAGTACCAGGGCGCGGTGGTGCCGGCGTTCTGATCGGTCGAGCCGCGGCGGTCTTGCAGGAGCGACGCGCGTCGCGACCGGCGGTGCCGGATGCGACCGGCGTTGGCGGGCGCGCAGCGGCTGCAATCGCGACTCGCGTCGCTCCCACGATCGACATCTGTCCGCGCGCCAAGTTGCGGTGGTTCTCGTAGGAGCGACGCAAGTCGCGATTCGGGCGGCGCGTGAACCGCGGTGCTGCGGCCGCCCGGCATCACGGCCAGGCGCGTGCCCCGAACATCATGCGGCGTGCGACGAAGTTGCGCAGCGGTGGAATCAGGTCGAGGGCGAACAGCGCCGCGCCGCGCGCATGCCGCAGCGGTGCGAAGTCGTTGCTGAACACCCGCACCAGGGTGTCGGTGAAGCGCATCGTGCCGAGGCGGTCCAGGCCGCGGGCGTTCGCATAGCCTGCGAGGATGGAAGCGGCGCCGGCGTCGAATGGGCTCGCAGCCGGGTCGTCGGAACGCTGTCGAGCCGCCTCGCTTGCGCGCAGCAGCGCGTCGGCGAGCGCCCACACATCCCGCAGCGCGAGGTTGAAGCCCTGTCCCGCGACCGGGTGCAGGGTCTGCGCCGCGTTGCCGAGCCACACCGTGCGCTGGGCGATGGTCGAGCGCCGGTAGCGCAGCACCAATGGATAGCGCAGGCGCGGGCCGACGCCGGTCAGGCGCGCGCGGCCGCCGATGTGGGCCTGCAGGCGGGCGAGGTAGGCGGCATCGTCGAGCGCCAGCAGTTCGTCGGCCGTCTCGGGGCGGGCGACATGCACCAGCGCGTAGCCCTCGCCCTTGGGCAGCAGCGCCACCGGACCCTGCGGGGTGAAGCGCTCGAAGGCGGTGTGGCGATGGCCGCCCGCGACCTGCACGTCGGCGATGAGCGCGTGCTGGCCGTAGTCGTGCTCGACCACGTTGGGGTCGCCCGCGCGCAGGCCACCCTCGGCGCAGGCCGCCAGGCGGGCGCGCAGCGTGGGGGCGGGGCGGCCGGTGTCCGCGAGGCTGGCGATCACGTCGTCCTCGCCCGCGGCCAGGTTGGTGATCTCGGTCTCGTCGAACACCGGGATGCCGGCCGCGTCTACCGCCTTGCGCAGGGCCGTGGCGAGCGCGCCTGCCGAGGCGACGTAGCCGAGCGCGGGCAGCTCGTGCTCGGCGGCGTCGATCAGGGTGCGGCCGAGCCCGCCCTGGTGCGAGATGTGGATGTGCTGGATCGCCGTGGTCGGCAGCCCATCCCAAACGCCGAGGCGCTGCAGCGTGAGCCGGGTGCCGTGGGCGAGCGCGAGGTCGCGCGGGTCGCGCGCCACCGCCTCGCGCGCGCGCGCGTCGGCGAGCACGATGTCGAGCCCGGCGTCCTTCAATGCCAGCGCGAGCGCCAGGCCGACCGGGCCGGCGCCGACGATCAGCAGGTCGTGGACATGGTCGGGCGCGTCGTCAGCCATGACGGGCGTCCCGCATCAGGGCCTCGATGTCCGCAACCGCCTTGGGCGCGTCCTCGGTGATCAGCGCGCAGCCGTCGGCGGTGACGATCGCGTCGTCCTCGATGCGGATGCCGATGTTCCAGAAGGCCTCGGGCACGTCCTCGGCCGCGCGGATGTAGCAGCCCGGCTCGATGGTCAGCACCATGCCCTCGACCAGCGGCCGCCACTCGCCGCCGAGCTTGTATTCGCCGGCGTCGTGCACGTCCATGCCCAGCCAGTGGCCGGTGCGGTGCATGTAGAAGCGGCGATAGTCGCCGTTCTCGAGCACGCCGTCCAGGCTGCCCTGGAGGAGACCGAGGTCGAGCATGCCCTGGGCGAGCACCTTCACCGCGGCGTCGTGCGGCT
>Ga0208822_1000331_pt1 | contig 37181 bp, 46 predicted proteins | sample AD_STIC08_MetaG_FD_184435 | JGI IMG/M metagenome (GOLD analysis project Ga0208822, IMG submission 184435) | Active sludge microbial communities of municipal wastewater-treating anaerobic digesters from USA - AD_STIC08_MetaG (SPAdes) (version 2) | ecosystem: Engineered > Bioreactor > Anaerobic >...
TGCAGATAAAAATATTGTAAATAATCTAAATGATGTTTTATATAGCGGAGACAACGAAATAGAAAAAATAATTGATTTATGTAAATATGAATTAGGTAATAATGGTTTTTCAAATATAATAATAAAATATAAAATTGAATCAAGCAAATTATTTGTTTATGATGAAGATAACGATGAATATAATATTGATTTTACATACATACAAGAATTAAACAATAAAATGGATAAATATAAAATAAAAATAGTATCTGTTAAAATTATTAACGATAAATACCTTAGTTTATTAATATTAAACACTAATTATTAACATTAAAAATTTAAAATATATGGCAATGGAATTATTAGACAATTACAGCAAAATAATTAAAGACGATTATTTACAATTTAAAAATAGTATAATAAAGTATTCAAAACTTTATTTTAGTCAATTATACGATGATTTTGATAAAAAAACTGATGATTATTTTAATAAAATGCGTAGATTTATAAATGAGGTAAATGAAGGCAAATATTCTGATAAATTCAACTTTGGGGATTTAACACTTCAAAAGTATTATGTATATTCATATTTATATGCCAATATAATTTTTACAAAATACCTCTATGAATTAGAACAAGATGCGAATAAAAAAGAAAGTTTATTAAGTTTATTAATAGAATTATTTAATTTAAGAAAAAAATTAATAAAAGAATACGAAATATTTTATTTATTCATTGATAAACCAGAAAATAAGAATATTAAAGACGAATTAATAAACAATTTAAGCTTAGGAGATCTTAATACATATTCAAGTATTGAGTATTTAATTTCATTAAAATCAAATATAGTTTCAATAAATATATTTGACATGATTAGTGGCATAATAGATTTTAGTCAATATGTAATTACTAAAAACTATTACGATAAATTAAAAGATTTTTATTTTATAAATAAAAAATATATTTATACTTATTACTATGTTAATGATGAAGGTGAATTTATCACAACAAATATTTTTGATGATACAAGCGAAGAAGAAAAAATAAAATTAATAAAAATAGCGAAAAATTTAGATGATTCTATTGCTTTCAATTTTAAAAATTATATATTTTTTTCAGTAAATAAAATTGAAAGTTTATTTATTGGTAATATTAATCAAATAATAAAATCGCTTGTTTACTATAAAATAGAAAACGACTTTATTAAATTCCCACATTTTAGCGTTTTAAATGTATTATTGCATGAATTTAATCATTTTGCATTGAGTAATATATTTGATTTGGAAGATAACATAAAAAATGATAAAATTGATAGCAATGTATTATATATGGCAAATATGATTGCCAATAATGAAGTATTTAACAAAGACATTAATAATTCTATATTAGGTGGTGATATAGCTTCATATATACATGAGTTAATATCATACTATATTAACTCTAAATTAGTTAGAGATAAAATATATTATTACAGTAAAGAGCTTAGCTATATATTGTCATCAATTACAAATGAATCCTATATAAATTTTGTAAATATTGTAACTAATCTTTTTGATGATTCAAATAAATACTTGGCTTGTTTTGATATTTTACAAAAAAATACATTTGACGAAGAAATACCAAGTGAATACATAAAATTAGAAGAAGATATATTGATAAATTATTATGATAATGAAAATAATATAATTAATGAAATTGTGTTAAATAAGAATAATTATGTTAAGGAAGAAAGAATAGATATTGTTGCCAAAACAGATGTAAAAATAGTGAAATTTAAGGACATGCTATATAATTTCGATGATAAAGACAATAACTATAATAATCTAATAAGTGGCGAAAGTAGTATTAAGGATATTTATTGCGTAGATTGTTTTTTATTTACAAATTCATACAATTGGAAAACTCAAATAAGAAGCGATTTTAACCAGAAAGAAGCGATATACAATTGGCTAACAAATTCAATTACACTAAAATTAAATAAGGGATTAGATACAGAATTTGATTTAATTGTTCCGATAGCTATTATTTATGAGAACAAAATTAAATACTCTCCTATTGTATTTAATAAAAACATAAATGATTTAATAGAATATTTAAAAAGAAATTTTAGTGATATAAAAAAGGAAGATGCTGTTTTACTTTTAAAATACAAATTGAATGATATATTAAAAGGATTAGAAACATATAATAATCAAAAGATAGATTATGATGATGAATATATTAACAGTATAGCATATAAGTATTATGATATTATTACATTAACGTTAGATAAATTAAATAAGCCAATTATAGATTTTAAAAATGCAAAGAGATATTCAGAAAGGTTAAACGAAATGTTAAGCATAACAGAGGAAGATAACAAAGAATATTATGAAAGATTTGTTAAAAATTACAATTATTTATCAAACGTTGAAAAATATAAATTATTAACAGAATACAGAGAAATTAAAGAAAAAAACATTCCTTATCTAATGATTACAAACTCATCAATTTTAAATTCAATAGAAATTAATGATATTTTTAACACCGATGATGTTTCACTAAAAGATAAATTCCCAACTAATAGAAATAATTTTGAAAATGTATATTTTCATTTTATTAAAAATAAAATTATTTTCTATGACACAAGTTATTATACAAAAGACACTTCAAGCATATACAATAATTTATCAATAGGGATAAGAAAGGGAAAGGATGAAGATGCTAATGCTATGGCAATTAATTCGGCAACGAAAGACGTAGAATATTTAAATGAATTGCTTAATGAATTTGTCAAACAGTTAGATGATGAGACAAAAGAAAATCTATCATTAAAATATAATAATTATATTTTTAACTCAATTAACGGAGACTATGAAAAAATACCAATTGCATTTACACATTCACTATATTTTAAGTCAGAAATATCCAAAGGTTCAAACAAGTATAGAATTTTGAAATTAAATGTTGCACAACAACGTGGAATAAGGAAGGCTATACTAAATGGAGATTATGCTTTGGCACACGAAGTAGGAGTTGGTAAGACAATAGAAGCTATTGCTGTAACGATGATGAATATTGAATTATATAATAGCAGAAAGATAACAATTATTGTACCTGTTAAAGTTTATGAAAAATGGGAAAAGGAAATATTGGGCATATATAATGATAACAAAAAAAATGGTGAAATAGGATATGTATTTTTTGGAGTTTTAAGCGGAGTTGATAATATTGTTTTAACCAAATTAGGAAATTTGAATGAAGACGAAATTATTGACAAAATATATGTTCTACCAGACGACAAAAAGAATTTATTAAAAATAAATGAACGGTCAAAATCATTAGTAAATAAAATAATAGATACTATAATTAATTTTGATTATAAATTTGATGACAATAAAAATATTTTGTATGAATTAAGCAAATCAAAATACCTGTATAAATTAGGCTCTTACAATCCAGATGTACATTATTCAAATATATATAAAGTAAAATTAAGCGAAGACAACAAACAAAAATTTTTAGACATAATAAAAAATGAATTGTTTGCATATAATAATATTGCTAAAAATAAAATTGAAACAGATAAAATATTTAATGAAAATAACGAACTTCAATTTAATTATATATACGATTGTATTTTAAAATCCAACGAACAATTATTAAATATATTTAATATTTTTAACAAAGATGAAAATAAATATGATAAATTACATGAGGTAGTAAAATCAATTTTTAATACAATACATGCTCATATAAATTCTAATTACAAATATAACTCAAAGAAAGATTTTTATTATGTAGAAAAAATATCATTACTTAAAGATACTCTATATAATGATTACATGATTACTGATAATATTTTTGAACATATATTACAAATATTTGTATATGTTCAATTGATAAATAACAAAGATTTATTATTTGATTACATAAGAAAAGTATCATTGGATAGTGATAATAAGAGAAATAAAGAGATATTAGATAAATGGAATAAAAGGGCAAAAAAATTAGGTATAGGAGAAAACAGAGATGAATATTTTTTAAAAAGATATGAAATTTTTGATTTAGAAGATTTTGAATTAAAATATTTTACCGAAGGTGTATTAAGTATGTCAGAAAAAACAATAAATGATATTATTGATTTCATCATGCTTTATTCTTTATATAGATACAGATATTATTTATATAAAACATACGGAGAATATATTGTATATAAAGATAACTCTAAAATATATATCAATCTAATTAAAGATTCTGGTATTAGTAATATGGGAGTTGGCTCAATAGATTTTATTGAATTTATCAATAAAAATAGGAGAATATTAACACGTTCTGGTGTTCTAAATGATGTAAATTCAATGTATTTAGAAAACGAAAATAAAATAATAAATTTCACGTCATTAAAGTCCGATATAATAATTTACGATGAAGCACATAAATACAATAAATATGTTAAGAATTTAGAATTTAATGTATTTAACAATCCGTTAAGCAATGGTATAAGTAGTTCAATGATTGATAACACTACAACGTTTGAAATATTCGATAGAATAAATTCTAATATTAAATTAAGCAGTTTTAGAAAAGCTTCGTTTAAAGTGTTTTTATTAAATTATATCAATCATAAATATAATTATTATTACAAAGGTAAAAAATCATATAATTTAGTTTTAACAGCAACTCCATTTAAAAATAACGTATTAGAAATAATTGGTTTTTTAGGTTTAGTTAATAGCAAATTTTTATCAGAAATAAGTTTTCGTAATTTATATTCATTCGGTTCGATGTTTTTTGATACAAAATTTATTAATGAAGTATCAGGCACAGCACAAATAAAATTAGTTCCATCAGTTGAAAAAATATCTAATCCTTCAATATTTAATCAAATATTAGGTTGTTACGTTGATTTGCTTAGTGCAGAAGGAGTAGTTAAACGACCAAAAAAATTAACAATACCATTTAATGCAAATGAATATCCTATATTGCCAAATAATTTAGATATTAATATAATTGGAAATAAATTAAGACCAACAATATTACAGCAAGTCTTACTTGATGCTATTATAGATATAGTCAATGAATTACATGACTTAACAGATAACGCAGCAATAAATCTTAAATTCGATAGCATATATAATGATATTGCTTCAATTGCTAACAATGCAGGAAATAATGATGAGCAAACAAGAGAATTAATTAGTTTATTAAATAAAGATTTTGATTTGAGGTATTTATATAATTTTAGTAACGAAGAAGAAAAAAATAGTTTTAAGCAAACTGTTTTAAATTTTATTAGCATTATTAAAGATTTAATACTTGATTATTATGTGTTTGCAGGAGTTGAAATTAAAAATTATACATATATAAATAATAAAGATAGATATATAAATGTATTAAATGCGTTAAAAGAATTTTATAGAAATAATGATGATAAAACATTAGAAAATTTTATATTTATTAATAAAGATATTACAAAATATGTAAAAAGAGATTTAGTTGCGATAAAAAGATATATAAACATGCTTGCAATGGTTGGAACAAGATATGTGTCTCTAAGCCCTGCTATATTTAACTTCATCAATATTCCATTATATTTTAAGCCAAATAATGATGAGGACAATTTAACCGATTATGAAAAATCTATGTTGGAACTTAAAGACAGAATTATATATTATATAGATAAATTAAATATGTATGAGTACAAAATAAATGGGTTTAAATATTTTAATCAAGATAGCATAAGAAATATTATAGATGAAGGAGATAAAAAATATTATGAATTTGTAATAAATTCTTCCAATAAATTAAGATATGTTGTTAATTCAATTAAAGAACTATACGAATTTGCTAAAATAAATAATATTGATAAAAAAGGTATCGTTTTATATCTTAATTTAGGTTTATCTGCTGGTAACTATGATATATATAGAATAACAGACACATCTGTTTCAAAATCTATTATTGATTATATTTTAAACAATAATATAGTATCATCAAAATCGTTTTTAGAAAAAGTAAAATATAATGAAAACGATGATGAAGAAAACGAAAATGAAAATAATAAAAAATCATCAAAAGACGAGGTTAGTTTAAAAGAAATAGAAGAATTAATAGGTTCGACTAATAACAAAAAAAGAGAAGCAATTATACAGGCGTTTAACGAAGGTAGAGTTAAGATAGTAGTAACTTCGGTTAAAGAAGCTGTTGATTTAAATGGAAATACAATAGCCTTGTTTAATTTGTCCGTAGATTGGAATTATACGGACAATGTTCAAATTGAGGGGCGTGTACACAGACAGGGTAATCGTAATGGTTATGTAACAATTGTGTATCCATGTATCTATAACTCTGGTGATGTAATAATGTGGGAAAAATTGTACCAAAAAAAGAATCGATATAAAAATATTAATATCTATGATTTAACACAAGTTACAAGTATTAAAGATGATGATAAAATAGACGAAGTTAGTAGCATAGAAGATATGGTTAGCTCTGTTAGTATGCTTTCTAAATATATATTTGTAAAATCTGTAACAGATGCAATATCAAGATATTCAACAATATGCTCGAATATAAATAATTATGAAAAAATATTAAATGTATTATTAAATTACGACTACGCATATCTCAATCTTAAATATAAATATTTTTTGATGAGAGATATTATGTATTATGATATGTTTTATTCAAAATTATTTACTAAAAATAGAGATATAGAGTTCATATCGAATAATTATATACAAAATAAATCAACATTAGAAAATTCTATTAATAGACTAAAAAAACAAATTGAAAAATATTTCACGTTTTTAAATGATAACAATCTGATTAAATTAAATAAAAAAGAATATGATTACGATTCAATTATGAGTGAATATAAAAAATTATTAGATGATTTTGTATCTTTAATTAATAAATACAGAGATGAAAGCTCAACAACTATTCCATTGTTAAATAAGCGTGGAATAAATATAGAATTAAATAAAATATATGAAATAATTGTTGATGAATATAATAAAGGCGAAGAATACGAGAAAGTTATTAAAAATAAAATACTAAGCTATATAGTGTCAGCTAATAATAATGATGAAAATAAATTTAACATTGATAAATATATGGATTTTGTATATGATTTGTCAAATATTATATATGATATTATTTTAAAGCATAGTGAAATAAATAAATTTTCTGAACAATATAAAGATTTAGTTCCTGTATTTAGCAATGATTTTTTAAAAACAATAATTGATAAAAACGATATTGACATACAAAAAATAAAAAATGATTTTGTTGATGGGCTAACAATTGCTATTGAAAAAGAAAAAGATTCGAGAAATATATTAAATAAATTCATAGACGATTTTATAGAATACATAAAAAATTACAACCAAATGAAAAATATAAATGATAAGATTATAAATATAAATAAAAACATAGAATTATATAAACAAAAACTAAGCAATGAAAATAATGTAAATATACAAAATGAAGAACAAATAAAATTAGAATTGGACATAGAGAATGATAAAGAAAATGTAATTGGTACAGAAGGGAATGTAATATCAATTAAGAATGAATTAAAAGAAACAAAAGAAATGATTGAAAATAAGTTGTCTTCATATAATAAAGAGCTTGAAAAATATACTAATTTATTAAATGATGTTAATAATGAAAATACAAAACAAAGAAATTATTTAGTAGGAGAATATGGTGAGTATTTTGACATAATAAATAAAACTGCAAAAGAATTTGGTAAAATATTAAAAGAAAAACTAAATAATGATAAACCGAATGAAGATTATATAAATAATAAAGAAAATGAATTTAACGAAATTAAATTCACAACGGAAGAAAATATTAAAGAATATATAAGAGCAAATAATTCGATTGAAAATTTTAAAAATAGAATAGACGATGTTAAAAATGAATTTAATAATATTCTATTAAGTCAATTAGATTTATTGAATAAAAATTATGAAATTATTATTAATGAAAATTACAATGATAGCGAAACAAAAATTAAACTGCATGTAAATTCAAATTATTACTTTATATTTGAGGGAAATAGATTTGATATAGCGAAGTTGCATACAATAGCATCAAATAACTTAGTTATTAATCAAACATACGAAACAAATAAAAAATTCTTAACATATCAATATTATGTTATATCACGTTCATTAATTGCGTTTAAGAATGTAGTTAATGAACTTAGGAACAAAGATGATAGATTTAGGGATAAATATAATGATATAGATATATTCGTGAATACAGCTATTGATATAATTAAAAATGAAATACAAAATATATTATTTAATGAAAACAATAGTCCTCTTTCATTTAATAAAGTAGGAGAAGATTATTTAATAGATAAAATATATGAAAAAATGCCAAAAGATATTACTAATTATTTTGCTTATTTAGAATGCGATTATAGCAAATTAAATGCAATAGAAAAATTAGATAAAAATGATATTACTATATTAAATGATAGTAATTATATCTTATCATATTATATCTTATCATACATTTTTAAAAACAAAATAGATATTGACATTAGAACTATAAATTTATCATATAAATATTTTAAGAATTATGAAACTCTTAATGAACATGTTAATTCATTGATATTGGAAAGACAAGAATTGCTTGATAAATATAAATTTTTAGAAAATGTTGATACAAGAGAAAATGTTGATTACGTAGACCTATCTAAATTAGCGATAAATACAATAAATATTGATGTCGTTAAAGAATATATGAAAATTGCTATTGATAAAATTGAAAATAATTATATGAGTGGAGAGACATATGAATCAATGAAAGAAAAAACAGTTAAACTTTTATCTTACATATATAATATACCTGCCGATATTGACGAATACGTTGATTATGATATAATTTCTGATGATAAAGAAAAAGAAGAAGTTATAGAAGATGATGGAATTGGTGCAATTACAGCTGAAATTACAGATAAAGAAATTGTTGAAGATAATAAAGAAAGGGTTGAAATTATTGACAATAATGAAATAATTGAGAATATTAAAAAAGAGGAAGAAAGCAATATTAAGATGGAAGATGATATATTAAGAAATTTAAGTAAAATAAATGAATTATTAGATAAATATAATAATCTATATTCGTCAATTAAAAATAATAAAAATAAATCATTGATTAATAGTGTAAAATCAAAAATATCAATTTTAAATTTATATAATTTTTCATTAAAAAATGAAAATATAAAATATAATTACATTAAAAATAATGATAAAATAATCATTGATAATTTAAGTAAATATGAAAATTATATAAATATGATATATAAAATGTACGTAAAAAATTAAATTTATTTTAAAAATTTAATAATTATGAAATATAAATATTATTTTTGTAAAAATTAAAATATTAATCTTAAAATATTAAATATTATGGAAAAATTAAACTCGACAGTAAAATTAATTAACTTATTAAAGTCAATTGTTGAAAATGACGCAGAATTAAAAAAAGACGGTGAATTGTCTGAATTGTTTAAAAATTTAGATATGACAATAGGAGCGTATGTTGAGTCAAAAGTCGATATTGACAATGATACGATACATTCTGTTGCCGAACTCGTACAAGTGTTTTTATTGAATTCTCCACTTTCAAATCACAATAAGGCTGTTTATATTGTTAAAAAAATATATGATGAATTTCACGATGATAAAAATATAATGGAAATATTAAATAAAATTGTAGATAATTACAATTCCAATATTGACAATAAAGAAAAAATAAATATAGAAGAAATTGTAAAAGGAGAAAAACAAGAAAAACAAGAAAAACAAGAAAAACAAGAAGGAGTTGAAGAAAAAGTTGTTGTTGAAAATAAAAGACCACGTGGAAGACCAGTTGGAAGTATAAAACGAGAAAAAATAGCTGAAACTATTAAAGAGAGAAGACCTGTTGGAAGACCAAGAGTAAATGATAATAAAGCAATTGATGTTAAGGAAAAAATAAAAGAATTACAAACAAATAAATATCTAAAAATACACAATATACAAATTGATTACGATAAATATTTGGACAAATTTGTATTTTCATTGCTTGACAATAATTCAAAAACCGACCAAGCTATTAAAAATGAAATAACAAACATATTCAAAAAGCAAATGAGCGATATTGCTTATTTTGCCTTTGCATCTGATGAAGCAGAAGGAATTAGACACCGTCTTAATACATTATTATATGCAATGATTAAGCAGAATATATTTGTAATAAATTTAATCGCACAGGCAAGTAAAGTGATGAAAGAAAGCAATAAAGGAATAATTAAGATAGAGCTTAATACGAACAAATATGTAATTTCTAAAATGTATAAAAAAGTATTAGATGAAATGCTACAAGAATTGATAAATAAATATTCTGGCGGTAAAAAAAATAAAAAAGAAAAAGAAAATGAATAAACAAATTTTGAATTTTCAAAATTAGTCTGTATATTTGTTACCCCATATTTGTTACTTTTTATTCAATATTTGCCTGTGGATAAGTTTCCGACTTGTGCAGGCAAATATTTTTTTATATTAAACGTAGCGTAAAACCCACACATCGTTTTTACGTTGGTTGATAGTTCACTAACATATTTAAAAATATATTTTTAAATTTTACAGAATATTTTTTAAAAAAAATTGCTTTTAAAAAATATATATATTATTTTTGCAAAAAAAAAATATGCAGAATGAAGAAAATTTAAACGAAAATTCTGAAAACATAAATAATGAAGATGAAATAAAAAATAAATTTTACCAAAAAATAAATTTTTATGAAAACAATTTAGATGTGAAAGATTTTGAAATGTTAATTACTGATATTGATAAATATTCAGAGGTGTCATATAGGGCAATAAATAACAAAATTATGATATATAATAAAATAATAAATACAGTTTTAGATGTTTTTGGCGTACAAATTAATAGACTTAGAATGAAAAATAATATTACTATATTCGAGAGGGCTTGCCTTTCAAATATATATTATTATATGTCTCGTAATTGTGATTTGTCATACAAAGATATATCTTACTTATTAGGAATAAAATTCACGCAACAATATATTAGTTATATAATAAATATATATGTGATAAATATAGAAAAATTAAATATAAATGAGCATATTAAACAAATAATAAAAGAAAATAATAAAAAAATAAAAGAACAATTAAGAACGTTAATTTAATTTTAAAAATATAGTATTATGGAAACAAAAACAGAAAAAGAAGTAATTAACCCTTTTGACGGTAATGTTGATTTTGACGAAAGTAAAATGCCAAAAGTAAATGTAAATAAGGGGGAAGAAATACCCGAAGATGGTATTATTAAAGATAAAACAATAAAAAATAATAAATATGATGATGGTTATGATAATATTCACAACGATGGAGATGAAGATTTTTATGATGATGGTTATGATGATGGTTATGATAATGATTATGGTTATGAAAAAGAGGAAACGGCAGAAGATAGAAAAATAAAAAAACAAAGAGCTAAAAAATTAGCAGAGGTATGTGTTAATATGTACGCAAAATTAAAAGAGTTGTTGTATAGCGGAATGGTTGTGGACGAAATGAGAATTGAGAAATGGTTCAGAAAAGGAAAAGTTACGTATGAAACACTTAACTATCCAATTGAACTTGCGAATGGAAAGACAATAACAGTATTAGAATATATAGATAATTATTACAATAGATATTTAGCGGACAGTTTATCAATAAATGAAGATGGGAAATGCGAATTAGATGATTATTTTAAGAAATCGGTAATAAAGAGTTTGACTGAAATATTTTATCAAAGAAATATTGGAACAGGAGAAGAATCTTCTTTGATTATTAATATTCTTACAGATTTGGTGGAAACAGCAACAGGTATAATATCCAATAAATATATGCTAAATCAATTAATTAAGAGTATCAATAAAAATTTAGATATAAAAAATGAATCAATAGTAAGCGATATAAATAAACAAAATATAAATACTACTAATAATATAAATACTAATAATAATATTGAAAAAGAAATTGAAAAACAAGAAAAAAATAATGTAAATAATGAAAATGAAATTATATATAAAGAAAGCGATACAAATAAAGGTGAGTTAGTTCCAATTAAAAATACTAAAAATACAAAACCTAATAATAAAAAAGCAAAAGGTAGAGGAAGACCGAAAGGCTCAAAAAATAAATCTAAAATTAAAAAAGTTGAAATACCACCTGTATTTATTTAATAATTAAAAAAAATAATATGCCAACGCAAAGACAGCCCATTTTCATTACAGTTGCAGGGAGAAAAAATGTAGGAAAAACATACACAACAATACAACTGTGTAAAAAATATTTGCTTGGCGATAAAGAAAAAGGTATAAAAGGCAGAAAAGTATTGATATTTGATACAAACAATGAAAAATCTTATTCTAAGATTAGAACAATAAATATAAATAATTTTTTTAACAAAAAAGAAAAAAATTACATAAAGATATTCAGTTCGCCAAAATATCATATAGACATTAGAAGAATTGCACCATTCAATCCATACACAGGAGAACCGTTGAGTACAGACGATATTGCAGAATTGCTTATGTATGTATTGGACAATTTTTATGGAGGACTATTAGTTATTGAAGATATAATTAGATTTGTTTCGGATAGTGTTCAAAAAGATATAGTTGGAAGCCTTGCTACCATGAGGCATAAGAATTGCGATATAATTACGCATTTTCAGTATAAGAAAAAATTATTTAACCCAAAAATTTACGGAAATACAGATATGATAAGAATACATAAGACTAATGATAGCTTTTATGATTATTTAACACAAATCAAAGGAGATAAAAATTTATTGCTTATTGCTGAACACTTAGTAGAATATCAAAATTCAAGAAGCAAATATTTAATTAAAAAAGGAGATGGTAAAACAATATATAGTTATTATTGCTATGCAGATTTATTGTCTGGTAAAATATTAGGTGAATATGACGAAAAGGTTATATCAGAAGTTTTAGATAAATTTATTTCAATAAATTCAAAAGTGGTGCTGAAAGAATTGACTAATGAAATAAACCCTATGACAGGTAAAAAAAAATATACCTTATCAGAGGCTTACGAAATTAAGAAAAAACAATTAAGAGATGAGTATTTTTATTGATTATTTAATTTATTATGATATATGAACTAAATAAATATAATGAAATTATATTTGATAAAAATTATTTTGTTATAGGAAGCACTAAATATTACACAGGGACTATAATATCTGTGCGTGGGCAAATGTTAATAAATAAACATTTTGGAGTTTTTTTAGGCATTGCTAATAACGAAATACTTGTTTTACATAATTTTGTATATATATCAAAAGAATTTAAAAACAAATTTAATTCTCACGTAACAATATGTGATTTAACAACATTTGCATATAGAAGTAGCAATAAACAAATAAATATTGAGTTTGTAGTGGATAAATACAATGAGGAATTACATAATAAAATTATAGAAAGGGCAATCGAATCATCAACAAAAAAATTTAATCTTATTAAAAATAATTGCGAACATTTTGCTAATTATGTTGTTTTTGGAACAAAGAAAAGTGAACAAATAAAATATTATGAATTTTCCAATAGCCTATTTGAATTTTTGTCAAAATCATCATATTTATTAGTAAATAACCCAGAATATTTAGAAAAAAAGATTAATTCAATTAAAAAGAAAATAATTAGAAATTTTTAAAATAAATATAAAATCTATAAATCAAATACATATAAAATTATTCAAATGCTATTAATCTGATTATTTTAAATTTATTTTAAAAATCAAACAACTTATCGTATTACATTATATTTTTGTACTGAAAAGTATATTTAACGTTTTTTTGAAATGATTATTATATATCATTTATTCTGTTTGTGCAGAATTTAAAGATAAGCTATTTGTATAGCTGTCAATGATAAAAAATTAAATAAATTTGCGTTTATTTAAAATAAATTATTTATAAATATTAAAAAAACTTAAATAGTAATTTTCAAAAAAAATTAAAATTATTTATTAACCTTTAAAAACTAAAAATTATGAACGACTTAAAAAAATATTTTCAGGAAGAATTTAACAATTTAGAATTTGTCAATGCAAGTGGCGAAGCAGAAGAAATCCCAACTCATTTTGCCGATGGAGATGAAGCAACTCATTTTGCAACGGGGAGACCAGAAGTAATTAAACAAGAAGCTCCAACTCCTTTGATTCTATCAATTGTAGCCGACAATACAAATACAGGCGGAAAAATCGAGTTTTTAAATGCGATTAAAAATTCTACAAAAGGCGACCCGTCTGCCTTAGCAACAGGAGTTACAGCATATTACAATATTGGCGGAATTGATTACAAACAATTCTTAACCGAATTGCTCGGTGGTTTTTCAGCCCAAATTGTTAAGTTAGAATTAATTTCGGATAATTCAACGATGCTTATATCACCCATTACCATTAGACAATCTAACTTGCAAGGCGAACAATACAGCAAGCCTATTATTCCTCGATTCAATACATTCCAGAATTTGCGAAATCAAATCGAAATTCCTACCAATTTCTTCTTAACCCGTGCAACATCTTTTGAATTTGTGATTCCAAGCGGTGCTTTCTCAATCGAATACCGTTTATATCCATCACGCATTAGTTCTAATATTTCCACACTCTATGCAGGAGGTTATACCTACAAGCAGATTCCGCAAAGCGGTTATCCTATGCTGAAAGGCGGAATGCCGATTCAAAAAGTTTAATTAAAAATACATTTTTAAACAAGGGGGCGAAAATTCCCCCTTGTTGTTTTTTTTTTAAAAATTAAAGAATATGAAAACAAACAAAATTGACATAAAGAGAGTAAGTGCCTTATTTAATTATATGTATAATATCAACCCAAGAGAAATTATTTTGTTTTTAAAAGAAAAAAAATATAATGTTGATGAACATATAATTAAAAAGCCTGAATTTCTTAAAAAATATTATCCTAAATATAAATCATATTTTATTGATTGGTTTGAGAATGTAGAAAACTCAAACGAAATTAAAGACATGTTAGTAAAATATCATCCAGATTCTAAGTTATTTAGAGATATATACGAAAAATACAATAATGCAACAGGAGATACTGAAATAAATGATAAGAGTAGTGCAAAAATTAATTCAAAAGATGAAATTACAAATGTTGATTTATCAAAATCTAATAATAGCAAAACAGAATTTTACAATAAATACTTACCTACTGTAATGTTTACATTCTATTCACTTGCGGTATTAACATTAGGTATTAATTTAATTAAACTATACAATAAAAAATAAATACCATGTTAAACATAAACGAAAATAATCATATTAATATTATACATAAGGCAATATCGTCTAATGATGAATATTTAGTTGTCGATACTATATGTAACTTAATTGCTAATATCATTGTGTATAATAAAAAGGAATTGTATAGCCTATTAAAAAAAAATAATATTAAATTAAACGAAGAAGCGGAAGATAAAGAATACGTAAATTCTATTTTATATGCGATTAAGAACAAGAAAAATTTTGACAAAGATTTCGCATTATTTTTATTAAAAACTAATAATATAGATGACAACAACAATAATATAAATATAATAAGTAAAAGTTTGAAACTATTAGATAAAGATAAAAATTATTTAATATTGAAAAAAACTTACGGAATAAAAAAAATATTAGATGACAATAAAAAATATACATATTTTAACGCAATATCTAACATTGAAGCAGTAACAAGAAAGGAAATAATTAAAAGGTCAATTATATCATTTACACTTGGAGTTGGTGTAAGCGTTGTAGCTTTCTTTGTTATTAGCTATATCAATCAGCATAAAAGAATTAAAAACTTTTATGATGATAAACAAAATAAAGGCAATCAAGAAAATAAAAATCAGTACGATATTAATAAAATTATTGACTTTTGATTAAATTTATTTTAAAAAATTGACAACATAATATTTTTTTATTTATTTTTGCATATTGGGAAAAAAACATATTTATATGCTAACAGCAAATAAAATTTACAAAATTCTAAAAGAAAACGGCAAGACCGATAAAAATTTTACTGAATGGTTAAATGAGCAAAAATATTTATTTGAAACGAACATAGGAGAATGCCCTGACGCAAACAAAGAAATGTTTTTGCAATATCTTAATTATATCATTGAAAACGAAAATATTAATCAAGAAAACAATAATAATAACAATCTAAAATTAAAATCTATGGAAAACAACACTAATTCAGGAACAATATTCAATCTAAAAGAATTTGTTACAAAAAACAAAAAGCCCATTATTTGGGGTACTGCAATAGTAACAACAATGGTGGTTGGAACAATTATTTACAAAAAAGTAAAAGCCAATAAATATTATTACGGTTATTATGGCGATGGTTATGATAACTATAATTATAGCAATCGAGATGGCAGACTTTATATTATTTAATATTTTTAATTATTAAAAAATAATTCCGTGCCTTTTTTATATGTTGAAATTCTATGCAAAAATTATTAGAAATTGTAGAATCAAGCGACATTCCAATACTGATTGAACTTAAAGTTAGTTCAACAGATATTGATATTGTTACAATAGTAACGAAAGACGCATATAAAAAAGACACGGTTTATTCAATAATAAAATTACCGATACGAGTTGGAGAAAATTATTATTCAATTAAACTTCCAATTCATCCGAGACATATATTAATAATATTTGAAACTAAAAGAGATTGTATTGCAAATATAACTTACAAAATATCTAAATTAGAAACATATTTAGATTTAATTAAATTAAATAATAAAATAAAAGAATTTTTATTATTTGCAATATTTTTTTCTGAAAATAAGACAATATTAGAAACAGGAACTTATTATTCTGATGGTGGAAATTTTAGAATTGATTATGTTGATAGCATAAAAAATTCAACAACACCTGCAAGAATAAATTGCTATTCAAATATAATTGAAGTCAATAAAAGTGTTGCATATTATTTAAGTGTGCAACAAATGATGTTAATATTATTGCATGAATATTCACATTGCCACGCAAATAAAGATGAGAATGATGAAGTAGAGGCTGATTTTAATGCAATTAAATATTATTTTGCGATGAATATGAGTGAAAATGAGGCACAAAAAGCATATTCAAAAATGTTCATCAACAAGCCAACTTTACAAAACAAAAGTCGTTACCAATTTTTAAAAAAAATGATATATGAGTTCACAGAAAAAAAATAAAAAAATATTCGGTTATATGGCATTGGCTATATTGCCCTTCCCAATCGTCTTTGGTTATTTTTGGTTTAAAAATAACATATATAAAGCATTAGATTATTGCTACAAAATTAAAGGAATAAAAATAAATGATATTAGCAAAGGAAAAATTAGCTTAGATTTATTTATGATTTTTAAAAATTTATCTAATTTTAGATATAAGATAAAAAACATAAAAGGTAAATTATATATAGAAAAAGAGCATATAGTTGATTTTGAGATTAAAAGCGAATATTATATCGAGCCAAAAACACAAAAAGATATAGTATTAAACATTGTTGCTGATTTTTCGGGCATTAAATTAGATATAGAAAAAATAAATTCACTACTAAAAATAGTAAATAAATATATATCTGATAGAAATAAATTATTATTTACATTTGATTTAAAAATTGAAATAGAATTGTTTAAAAACACGATTTATATTCCATTAGTTATTGAATATACATTAAAAGAATTAACAGAAGAAAGTCCAACGAATTGTAAAATTGAATAAAAATTATTATATTTGCAAATAAAATAAATGTATATGGAAAATAAAATATTTAATTTAACAAAAAAGCAAATACATATTGTTGATAAAGATGGAAACGTGCTAAAAACGTATAATCCATTAAATCACATCTTAATAGAATTGAGGGACTTATCGTCTGAACAAAAGATTGATAATGTGCTGATTAAACACAGGGAATTGTCGCATAAAAATATTTTTTTATACAATAAAAATAATTATTATATTGTAGAATTAGAATCTGCTTTATTATATAAAGATTTGGATAACTTGCTAATAGTATCAAAAGAAGATATATATATGATAAGCAATAACAGGCAAGAGTATTACGTTAGTTCATTAACCAAATTAAATTTTAAAAATAGAAAACTATGAATTTGAATAGTGCAGGTTTTGATTCTGTAAAAAAATTTATAATTGCAAAAGCAAGAGAAAATAAAATAAAAAGAAGTGAAATTGATTTATATCTAATCGAAGATGTAAAAGAAAAAAAGATTAAATACTATTATATAATAAATAATGGAAAACCAAGTGAGTTATTAGATACAATAGATATTATTGGCGACATGAAATATTTTGGGCTTAAAGATGTATTAGGTGTTGATATAGATAAATTAGTTTACGAGAAAATAAATGAATATTGCGACAATGATTTAAAAAATAAATTTGTAATAATTTATTTTGATAAAAACAATAATATGTTTTCGACTGTATATGAAAAAAATACTAACAAGTTATTAAAAAAGGACAAAATATATGGTAGCGAATAATTTTATCACTAATATTAAAACAGGAATAATATCTTATAATCAGGTTGCGATTATTGATTATGCTGTTAATTTATTTGTCAAGTCAAAATCATCGAGTACGGATGAGGGCTTAATCGAATATATTGATTATGATAACGACAATGTAATTGGGAGTATAAGTTTAGAGGTTGGAGAGAGAAAAACATATAACGCACCAAGAGGAAGATATTTGCCAAGAATAAGAATAACCGCAGGTTCAAATTCAACAATAGAATATGAATATATTTAATTTAATTTAATTTAATTTAATTTAATTTAATTTATTAATATGAACGGAGATAAAGATTTTTCGATTATATCAAATGGAGCAGGAGGTTCAGGTGGAAGTAGCAGTTCACTAAAACAACAAAAATTTGTTTCGAGTGAACAAACTGAATTTACTGTAACTAATTTTAATTTGAACGATAATTATATTGTATTCGTTGATGGAGTATTACAATCTTTTGGGCATACAAGAAATGGTAATATTGTAACTTTTGATTATTTAATTCCAGCAGGAACAGAAGTAATAATTATTAACTAATTAAATAATAAAAAAAATAATTATGCCTTATTCAAAAAAAGCAAAATATTACCACAAAAGACAAAAAAGTCCAAAACTGTTTGAAAAGGACAGTTTTAGAATTGTTCCTTTGTCGCATACAAATTATAGTGGAACAAAATTTAAAAAAGATAAAAACACAAAAGCGGTTGTTGGCAAATTAAAAAAAAGTGGTAAGTGGAGTATTCAATCAATTTTAGTAAAAAAATAAAACTATGAATAAATTTATTTTATCAATATTATTTGTTTTTGAAATATTGCTTAATTCTTTTGCTCAAACAAAAAGAGAAACAATATATTCGGTAATCGACACAAATCAGGCATCTAGAATTGCATTGCCAATAAACTCAATTAAATATGAGCCTTTTGCTCAAACAAAAAGAGAAACAATATATTCGGTAAGCGACACAAATCAGGCATTTGGAATTGCATTGCCAATAAACTCAATTATATATGTAAAAAATATTGATAGAACATATATAATTAATGAACCTGCGTCAGCAACACAAGCGTTAAAAGATATTGCAAATAAAATAATTTTTTCAATGTATTTTAATGGTAACAGAACTGTTAAAAGAAGTGGAATACCTAATGTTAATGTTGGGGGCAATAATTTATTTGAATTTATTGAAAATTATTTTTTCCCATTTGTACCTGCAACAATATCTATAAGTGTTAGCGGAACTGTTTTTGAAGTAGGAACAAATAATAATATTAATATAAATGGAACAACAACTGCAAATGATGAAACAATTTTTAGCAATGGCACATTAAAAAGAGATGGAATAGATATATATTTATTTGGTAGCAATTTATCATTTTCTACAACAGACAATTTTTCACCGACTACACAACAAACAATAAATTATAGAGCATACCAAGATGTTGGCAATAATGGCAATTCGACAACAATTCAAAGCAATAATATACAGGTTAATAGTGTATATACTTTTTTGTATGGAGTTAGTTCAGCTAATTTAGAAAGTGGAGGAACTGCTATATATACAGCATTAAATAAATTAGTACAATTAAAATCAAACAAAACAGTTGTATTAAATGGGACAAATGGATATATTTATTTTGCATATCCGAGTTCTTATGGCAATCTTACAAGCATATTAGACCAAAATGGATTTGAACAGATTACTGCATTTACAAAATATACAGCAACCGTAACAAGCGTTGGTTTGCCCAATAATTATTCGGTAACCTATTATATATACAAATTAAATAATATTACAAGTCCTACTAATTGGAGTTATCAATTTAAATTTTAATATATGAAAAATATATTATTTAAAATATTATTTTTATCAATTATATCATTAACGACAAGCGTTGATTTATTTTCACAAATTAACGTAGGTACTAATTTTAATATTGTTGCACATTTGCCAATCGACAAAAGAATAGTTGTAAATAACTATTCTGACCTATCAAACATAACTTGGCTATATAATGGACTACTCGTTTATGTAGATAGCGAACAAACATATTATTATTATGATGGTTCAGTTTGGAAAAAATTAGTGTCAAGTTATATAGGTTATGAAACATTTGATATAGTTTCATTAAACGCAAATTCTATTTTTACTCAAAATACAAACAATAAAATTGCATTTATCGAAATATTTGATGATAGTAATAATTATATTTTACTTAATTACAATATAAATAATACTATACCATATTCATTTACTATTTACAATGAAAGCAATACTAATTTAAGTAATTTAAAAGCGAAGGTGTACTATGAAAATTAAAATTTTATTCATATTATTTATAGTATTTATTACAGGAAAATTATTTTCTCAAAATGGAGTACCACTAAAAACAAACATTAAACCTTTTGGTTATCTTAATCCATATTTTTTAGGCAACGTAAAAATTAGCGATAGTTTAGGAGCATATAAATATTTTTATGCTGAAACAAATAAATTAGGTTCATTAAATACAACAGGAATTATATCAAATAATTATATGAATGCTAATAGTATTGCTAATTTATTTAGCAATGGTTGGAGATATTATTTTGCGATTTCAAATTCAGGTTTAGACACTAATATTGTATTGGGTAAGTATAAAGATAGTTGGAATAAATATGTTTTAGAAATTAATAAAAATATTAAATTACGAAGAAAAACATATACAAAAGAAACTCAAATAATGTTAAATGAAGATACATTATATTTATTTAACAAATACTATAATTACAGAGATGAATTAACTTCAAGGTTTACATCAATGTTATTATTGAGAGATACAATCAAATCATATATTGACAATACAAAATCATTTGAATTAAATAAAAATTCAATTAGTATGGGATATTATTCTAATAACGCATATAATAATATTTCAATAGGAAATTATGCTAATTCTAAAAATTCATTTCAATATAATATAGCAATCGGTGATTATGCTTTGAATACTAATCAATCTAATTTTAATGTAGCAATTGGATATAATTCATTGATGTATAATACAACAGGAAATACAAATACAGCAATTGGTAATGGCTCTATGGTTATGAACAGCACAGGATATGAAAATACAGCAGTAGGTTTTAGTTCTATGTTTTACAATATAGCTGGATATGCAAATACAGCAATGGGTAATTATTCGTTATATAATAATCAAGGAAATGAAAATACAGCAATAGGATATAATTCTATGTATAATAATACCACAGGAAATTACAATACAGCAATAGGTATGAGTTCGGGATATAGCAATAAAAATGGAAATAACAATGTATTTATTGGATATAATTCTGGTTATTATGAAACAAATTCAAATACATTTTATTTGCATAATGGTTTAGGAGTTACTGATTACAACACAGGAATTACACATTCGTTATTATACGGAACTTTTAATTCAGACAATACACAACAAACATTAAGAATTAACGCAAATACAAGTAATTATGGTGATTTAATTTTGCAAGACACAAAATCATTTTATTTTGGCGATGCAAATACAGATGGAACATGGAGAATAATTAGAGTAGGAAATAATTTAGAATTTCAAAGACGTGAAAGTGGGACGTGGGTAACTAAATCAACAATGATTCCTTAAATAAAAAGTTTGCAAATAAAAAATTCAGCAAATTCATATTGTAATAGATTAGAAGATTATAGAATATCTGCTTTGTCTATTTTATATTTAGGAGAAGTTCAGTCTATACAATTCTTTAACGATGTAAAATTATTGAAAGATGGTGCTTGTCAATTTGCTTTACTTGGAACAAACTATAATTATGAAGTTAGCGGAATAATGGACTATATAGAGAGTACAGGTGCTTATGCTAATGATGGCTTAAAAAAATTCACAATAAATAGTGATATTGTAATAGCATACGGTAATAACGAAGAATTGGCAAGACAAGATTTAATTAGAAAAATGAAAGATATAATTATTTTTGATAAATAATTAAATTTATTTTAAAAATCGAACAATATTAAAAACAATTATTTATTTTTGTAAAAACATAAATATTAAATTTATATGAAAAAATTATTTTTATCAATTTACGTTATCTTAATTTCTTTGATTTCGTATTCGCAAATTAACGAGACAAGTCCTTATCATGACTTAATAATTAAAGAAAAAATACATTACAACGGCGATAGTATAAACGGTTGTTATGTTGTAATAAATGACGTATCAATTAATTCTCTTAAAGAATTAAATGCTTTTTATATGGTTAGAGTATATAAAGATAGTACTACATATAAAAAGAATAAAAATTGGTTCTTAAATAATGTCGAAGAAATTAATTCATGTGTAATCAATTTTACTCCTGACTTCAATCAGGGAGATTTATTTTACAAGGTTTCTAATGAATTAAAACTTTATTTGCTTAATAAAAACAAAACTTGGAAAGAAGAAAATATTTTAATTAAATAATTATTAACAATTTAAAACAAAAACTATGACAAAAGAAGCAAAATCAACCTTAATTACAGGTTTGGTATTAGGTCTAACAGGTTTAGCAATCGGAATGCTAAAAAAAGACAATTCTTTGGCAATTAAATTGACACTTGCAGGCGTAACCGTTGGTTCGTTAATCGGATATTTTGGAAGTAAAATCAATAAAAATAAAAAAGGTGCAACTCATTATGCCGTTGGTGGCGGCAATAAATCATTAAAAGGCGTTGATTATACAAAATGTCAAGAATTAGGCGGATGGTGGTGGAATGGCAAATGTTACAGTCAAGGAAAAGGAAATAGAACATCTAATAAATAATTTATGGAAAAATTTGTCGCATATAAAAAAGGCTCTAAATTAGAAGCTATAAATAGTGGCGATATTTTATTGGTAGGTACAAATACATTTATGTCAAAAGCAATTAAATTTTTCCAAAAAAATAAATATTCTCACGCAGGAATGTTTATTAAAATATATGATGAACTATTTATTTGTGAAAGTGATATAATGGGAATTGCACTAACAAAGGCAGAAGATTATTTTAACAATAATAAATATGATTTAAAAATATTAAAGCCAAAATTTGATATTGACGAAAAAATGTTAGCAAAAATTATGTTACCTCATTGTGGTAAAACTCCTTATGATTTTGTATCGTTGCTAATTTACGAACCTATTAGATTTATTTTTGGCAAATGGATAGGTGGAAACGCAAAAAATTCAGCCAATAGATTCATGTGCGGTGAATGGTGTGCTTATGTTATTAATACTTTAAAACCTGATATTTACAACAATTGGTTTGAAATAGCACCTGTCGATATTGAAAAAGATACAGAGAATTTTGAAGTTATATATGTAAATAAAATTAATTAATTAATTAAATATAAGAAATATGGAAAACAATAAAAATAAAAAACTAATAATTACACTAACGGCAATTACGGGAATATGCGTTTTATCTTTCGCATATTACAATTTGGTATATAAGGGTCTCGGTTTTGATAAAATGAAAAATAAAAATAAAAAAGAAATTATTGTAGAAAGTAATAAACTAAAATGAATAATTATGAATAAAATAATTGTACCAATTTCAAGCAAAAATTTTTACGAAGAAAAAGATAAGCAAAATATTAAGAATAAAATAGATAGCATAAGTAATAAATATGGTAAAATAATTGATGAAGTTTCAAAATTAGAATTTTTGCCTTCAAATATAATTAAGTCTTTTATATATATCGAAAGTGGCGGAGATGAGAATGTATCAAATGGAAATACTGTTGGTCTAATGCAAATAAGCACAACAACAGTAACAGAAGTATTATATTATGAATACAAATACAAAAGAATGTCAAAGGAAGAAGAAGATTATTTAATTAAATATATAGGAAATGACAAGTATAATGATATTAAAAGCAAAGCTAAATTAAGAATGAAAAGCAGTTATTTAACAACTGATTTGATTAAAAAGCCAGAATTAAATATATTATTTGGTAGCATGTATTTAAGTCAATTATTTGATAGATTCACAGAAAACGGTATTGTTCAAATACATAAAATCGTTGCAGCTTACAATACAGGACTATTTTCTAAGACACTTGCAAAATTAAAGAGTGTGGATATTAAAGACATTGATAGTAAAATTGATGAAATAAATAAAATAACAGCAAGTTATATTTTAAAACTTGCAGGAGCTAATGGTTTACTAACATTTGTATAACATTAAAAATTAATCAACTATGGAAAATGGAATTTTTGAACAAATTTATGGTGGTTTTGGTGAAATGCTTAGCTATGTAAATTGGCTATTTGTAGCAACATTTATTGTATCAACATGGCTAATTAGCACATATACATTTAAAATTAAAAACAAAACATTTGTTTTATCAAAATCTTATTTAGTAATTATTTGGGGTATTGTATTGTCTTTATTATTTTATTTTTTATTCAAAGATGATGCAACACTTGGAAGGGAATATTTTAAGTCTATGTTTTTCTCAATTATTTTCAGCATGGTTGCGTATAAATTAGGAATTGATAAGTTTTTCAATTATATAGAAAATAAGATTTTTAAAAATAATATTTAATTAAATAAATTTAAAAATGAATATTAAAAAAGTAATATATTATATAATTGGAATAATAGCATTGTTATATATACTTGTTCAAGTATATGACAAGTATAAAATATATAAGCATGAATATTTGAATTGGAAAAACAATTATTACAATTTGAATAATCAAATAATGAATAAAAAAGATTTTAATGAATGGTCTGATAAAAATAATTTACAAATCATTATTGATAGTCTAAATAAAATAATTGACAGGAAAATAAAAATTAAAAACGTAACTCAATATAATGAAATTGTAAATAAATATAAAGATACTACAATAGTAATATTTAATTTAGATAGTTTATTAAATAAGGATAGTATTGCTTTAATAAACTACAATAATGGTTGTTGGGGGTTTAGAGCTTCATTTAATAAAGCAAATAATACTTTTAAAATATTAGAAAAAAGTAGTACAGATACTATTTATAGCATAGAATATTTTGTGCGAAAAAAGATATTGTTTTTACACATTGGCAAAAAACAATATTATAGAAAAACTTGGAGTAATTGTAATGGTGAAGTAAAAGAAACTTTAATTAATGTAGAATAGGCGTAATGGAAAGAAAATTCTTAAATATGACTTTAAATATAAAAGAAATAATTTATATAATTCTATTGCTAACTTCAATACTGTTTAATTATTTTGCATTAATCAGTAGGGTTCAATTATTAGAATATAAAATAAAAACAATCGAAGAAAATAATACTAAAATAACAAAATATTTAGAGCAAAACAACTTGGACGTAATTTCGTATAAATTAGATGAGATACAATCAAAATTAGAAAAAACAAATAAATAAAACATGAGTATGTCGGCAAATGTACTAAAATCGTTAAAAATATATTTAATAATATCTTTCACATTCTATTTCATTTATACATTTAAAAATTTCATAGACTTGTATAATTTAAGAAAAAATAATAATAGTGTTAATGTTCAAAAATATGTAAATGAAAATAAATTTAAAAAAGATATTATATTGAATAAAATAGAAAATATAAATAATTCATTAAATAATCAAAAATAAAAATGAAATATAGTGAATTATATAAAAATAGTCCTGATTATTTGAAATATATAATTAACGAACTTGCATTTGTTAAAGATGAAATTATTTATCCAACAATTAGCGTAACAAAAACAATAGAACAATTTGTTGATAGGGCAAGTAAATTAACAGACAATATTGAATATTTAGTAACGTTTTATTTGTTTTTTATTGGTAAGCATAACGCAAAAAAAATAGACGAATTGGGATTAGTTACATTTGATAACTTTAACGATGTAACAAAATCAATGATACGTAGAAACGATTATGCTGGTTATCAAATAAGAGAGTTTATTCATTCATATAATTTGTCTGTGAGAAAAATAATAAAAAATATTGATGTATTATATGAATATTATATAAGCGATTTTCTTAAATTAGAAAACGCAATGAAGAGTAGATATTTTAATAATAAAAAATACAAATCAAACGAAAAAGAATTATTGCATATTTTTACATATTCATTAAACTTATACTTAGATATTGATGACAAATATTATTCAAACATAAGTTTAGAATATGTTAAAAATGAATTATTGAATAAAAAGAAGGAATTTAAAAAATCGTTATTTATTTTTAGAGGAATAGCAGGAAGTGGAAAAACAACTTCATGCGAATTACTATGCGATGTATCTATTGGAGATGATATGTTTTTTGAACAGGTAGGCAATTATACTAAATTTAGCAAATATTATAGAGAGGTAGCGGCGGATTGGGCATATAAATTAGTAGAAAATGCAATGAAAAATAATGTTCCTAAAATTGGAGTAAATAATATGTTTCTTAAATACGATACAATTGAACCATATATTAAATTAGCAAAAAAATATAATTACAACGTATTTCAATTTTTTGTAGAAAATATAAATGGAACAAAAAATATTCACAATATAGATAGTGATACTATAAATAAATTTAAAAATAAAATAGAGATTAAGCTATAATATTAAATTTATTTTAAAAAATTAACATTATTAGATTTATTATTTTATTTTTGCATATATAATAATTAATATATGTAATATGAACAATAAAATTGCAACAATATTTGGTATTTCAGGAATTACTCTATTAGGAATATTTTTATATTTTAGATATAGAAATAATAAGAAACAACAGGATAGTGAACAAAAATCATCATTAGAAGATGCTATTGATTATGCAATATCGGCAGGTTTAAATATAAATAATAATGGCAAAAAAAATATATTAAAATATGCAGATAAGGCTTTGACACAAGAAGAAGTAAAAGATTTAGAATACAATCTTAGAAGATATGCCTTTTACGCTAAAAACTATGCAACAGATAAACAAGAAATTGAAAATACAAAAATCAAACTTGCTAAGTATTTGAAAAAAATAAGCGATTATATTAAAAATAATAAAAATTAATAATTACAAAATATTATGTATTCTGATGCTATAAAATATGGTATAAAATTTATATCAAATCGTAAACAACAAAAAAATATTAATATGAAAAATAATTCTGAAAAAAGCAATCCTTTCGATATATTAAAATATACTTTATCAATAGGTGCTTCGATAGCTATTGTAATTGTTGGATATAAAATAATTAGAGCAAATGAAAATAAAAGAATAGCACAGGAATTAGTTGATAACGTTGAAGTAAATAAAAACAATCTAACTTATGATTTATCAAAATATAATGAATTTGCAGATAGTTTATATTATGCTATGAAAGGTATTGGTACAGATGAAAAAACTATATACAGAACAATACAAAAACTTAAAACAAAAGACGATTGGAACATGTTAATAAAAGTATTTGGAGTTAGAAAAGATGAAAATTTATTGCTTTGGCTTGAAGATGATTTAGGCGATAACGAATATAAATACGTAATGGACTATGTTAATAATGTATTAGTTTAATTTAATTAGTTTAATTGGTTATGGAAAAAGAAATATTTTATATTGACAAAATAAATTTTTTAGAAAGAAAAAATTTTAGAGAAAAATTAATTGATATTAGTAATAAATTAAATATCGACCCGAATTGGTTAATGGTAGTTATGAACAGCGAGAGCGGACTAAACCCACAAGCTGTAAATAAATTAGGTGGTGCGACAGGGCTAATTCAATTCATGCCTGATACTGCAAGAAACTTAGGGACAACAACAGAGGCATTAAAAAATATGACAGCAACGCAACAGCTTAATTATGTTTATAGATATTTTTTGCCGTATAAAGATAAAATAAAGTCAGCATTTGATTTGTATTTAGTAACGTTTTTTCCGTTAGGCGTTGGGAAGCCAGATACATGGATATTCGAGTCGAGTAAATTAAGACCAGATATTATTGCTAAATATAATCCTTCGATGGACTTGAATAAAGATAACAAAATAACAATGTTGGAATTTAAAAAATGGTTTTTAAATAGAATAGAAAAAAAATATAGAGATTATATTTTAAAAAAAAAATTAGATTAGGTTTTATGTTTGTATCATTAACAATCATATTAGGTGGAATTTATTATAGAAAAGAAATAATGAAATTTATTAATAAAAATAAAATTATTAAATTATGAAAAACGAAAAAATTTACAATTCAATTTTAACTATATTAGGTATATCATCAATAGGAGTTGTTACATATATTATATTAAAAAATAAAAATGACGAAGAAAATAAAATAAAAGTTAAAGAAAAAAAATTAGATATATTTGACGAATTAAATAATATTGATACAAATGATTCAAACAATACAATTGACGAAGAAATGCAAATTAAAAAACAGCAAGCTACAAATGATGATTATTCAGATATGGGTTATTCAAGCGGTGGTGGCGGATATTATACTCCAACATATAATACAAGTAATCAAAATTCCATTCCGACAAGTAATATACCAATAATAACTATTCCAAGCACAACAATAATTTCACATCCAATAGCTACAAAATTGCCGAGTTCTGACTATACAATAAAACCAACACCTACACCGAGTCTAATCATGCCAAAACCAAAGCCAAGCCCTACACCGAGTCTAATCATGCCAAAACCAAAGCCAAGCCCTGCACCAAGACAAATTAATACCAATCCTACACTAAAACCATTACGACCAAAACCAATAAATACAATTTCGATTGCTTTTAATGGCGATGACTTATCAAAAAAATTTAATCATTAAAATAAAAAAAAGTATTAACAAATAAAAATTTAATCTTATGAAAAATAACACAAAAAATACAACAAGTGAAAATAAAGGAAGTAACTTAGCAAATATTATACTCCCTTTAAGTATTTTAGCCTTTGGTGGAACAATTGCATATTTAATTTTCGGGAAAAAACATGATAGTAAAACTAATAATACTAATAATACTAATAATACTAATAATAATACAGGTGGTACTTATATATCTGATATAGCTTATTTAGCACCAAGAAATGCAAATGGTAAAATTACAAATGAAAATGTTACAGAAGTACGATTAAGAAATGAAAATAATTCATTGGCAAAAGGAGATACTATTAGAATTGAAGGGACTGAATTTGATGGAACATATAATGTAATAGACAGATGGACAGATGGAAATTTGGTGAAAACTGTAATGATTAGTCTTAGAAGCGGTTTGCCTGTAACGGGAAAAACATATAATAACGCAAAGGTATATTTAGTTGCGAAAGGTTCTGGTGGAAGTTCTGGTGGAAGTTCTGGTGGTGGTTCTGGTCAAAGTTGGTGGCAAACAGGACTTCAAGTATTGCAAGTAGGTTTAGATACGTATAATACAATAAATCAAAATAATAATCAAGGAGGAGGAGGTGGAAATTTTGACGGTAATGACTTATCAAAAAAATTTAATCATTAAAATAAAAAATAGTATTAACAAATAAAATTTAATATTATGATAAAAAGTAATAAAACATTTGAAAAAATTTTAATTGCAACAGGTATTATTGCATTAGCTTCGGGATTTGTATTTTTAATTTACAAAAATAAAAATAAAACTAAAAAAGAAAATATTGATGAAAAAAATAATGATAAAAAACCGAGAGATATAAAACCAATTGTTAATGCACAACCTATTAATCCGACAACAACAAGAAGACCTGTAACAACAAACAATAATAGTGGTAATTCAAGTAATTTGTAATTTATAGTAAACAATTAAAATATATGTATTATGGCAGTAATTAGCAAATGTAAAGTAAAATATATTTATCTATTAAGAAATTACAATAACGATTATCCTATACAGTCAGGACTTCAATTTGGTTTTGACCAAAAAGGTTTTAACAATTTCTTTAATAACGGAGTAAATCCAAATCAAGTTTTTGAACTTGTAAATTTTGACCCAAAGCAATGCGATTATTATTCAGAAATTGCTTGGAATAGAATAGGAATAGCAGACCATAAAAGTTATGAACAAATAAATAACAATGATTTTAAAAAATATTTAAATGATATTGCAGAAAATAAAGTGTTTCAATTTTTCTTATTTAGAGGTTCTTCGGGAAGTGCAAATCGTGAATTTAATAAAAACATATCGGTTGCTATTGATTCTTTATATCCAAAAAATTCAAACGGAAAAATTACAGATGAAAACATAACAGAAATAAGATTAAAAAATAGAAGTAATTCATTAGGATTAGAATTAAATGATAAAATACAAATTGAAGGTACTGATTTTGATGGCGAATATGAAGTAAAAGATTTATTGCCAAATAAAAATTCAGTAAAATCAATTTTAATAAACAAAAAAAGTGATTTGCCTATTACAGGCAAAAAATATGATAACGCTAAATTATATTATACTTATATAGGTAATGGTGGAGCTATTGCAACATTCCAATTAGTTCCTTCAACAACAATGATTGTTCCAAAAAATGACGTATATATTTACAAACATGATGTTGTTGCATTTCATATAGAGGGTTCAATGATGAACATGCTTACCAAAAATGGGGTTAATTATGTTAGTGTGCTAAAAAGTAGCAGAGCAAAATTTGAAACGATAAAAAGATGCTACAATTATATTGAACAAACGATGAAAGAGGTGCTTGTAGATAACAACGGAGACTTTGGCAAGGTTATTAAAGAGGGGACTCATATTATTGATTTCATGAATCTATATGCTGATAACAATGGATGGTACATTAAGGGATTAGCATGCTATAACACATTCCGTTCAGGGTTAGATGAAAATGATAGAACAGGACATCTTCATGATTATTTTGACAATACGAAACATAACACAGATAATAGAGCTATTGGAGCATTAATATATGGTAGTTTAGAACATGTCGAGAAAAATTTTCAGGAAAAAGAAAAAAATATAAAGGATTGGAGAACAATAACAAGGGCAGAAGAAGCATGGCAAGGAGCTAAAACAGTTTTACTTGCACCAATGAGATTGATTATAGAATTAACAATACAATATAATTTGTTTGGCTTTGGTAAGGCTTTATATAATCTAAAAGTACAAAAACCAAAAAAATACGAAGAAAATTTTAGAAACCTATATTACAACTTAGGTGGTAATAGAACTAATTTAGACAAATGGGTTGATGAAAATAAAAATAAAAATTTTGATGGATTAGCAAATATATATCAAGAATATGAAAGTTTTAATTCAGATAAAGAATTTGAAAATTATATAAGAAATAAAATACATGAAAACGAACATTATTTATTTGCAGATGGCGATGATGTATTAGAATTGCAAAAACAAAAAGCACAAGAATTAGCTGATAAATTAAGTAAAATAACCATTGATGATATACAAAGAGTCGCTAAAAATAGCATAGAAATACAAGATATGTTAAAGTCAATGAAAGAAAATAAAAATGCAGATGGAGATAATGATTATATTACTCTACCTGTTGAACTTGGGGCTTTGGCATCAGGTATAGTAACTTCAATTAAACCAGAGGCATCCTCTTGGGCTATTCCAGCAGGAAAGGTAATTGACAAAACGGCAAGTATAATAAATCAAACTAAAATATTAAAAAAGAATCCTGATGAAAATAAAGGCTCATCAACACCGAATACACCAAACACACCGAATACTCCGAATACTCCAAATGCACCGAATACACCAAATAATAATAATAAAGATATAGATAAAACAATAAAATATGTTGCAATTACAGGCTTTGTTATTGTAAGTGTTATTGTAGCAGGAATATTATATAATAATGCAAATAAAAAATAGTTATGGACAATAATTTATTTAATTATTTTTCTACATTAGTAATATATAGGAGTGGTAAAATTGACAATAATTTAATTCAATATGAATATTCTATATTCATTGAAATATATAATAAACTATGTAATAAAGATAAAGAAATAATTTATTATTACTTAAAATTATTCATAGAAAATTACGACAAGAAAAAAAATAAATTATTGTTATCTCATAAAATAATTAAAAAAATATGCAGAGATAAAAATATATCATTAGAACATTTCGATAAAATAAATTCTTTATTTGAATCAAAAGGAGTGTTTTTATGTTAGATTATTAAATTTATTTTAAAAAATGTACAACATTAAAATTGTATTTATATATTTGTAAATGTAAATTAAAAAAAATAATTAAATGAAAAATTTTATTAAATACTCATTTTTTACAGCACTTGGTATAACAGCTATATATTATTCACGAAAGGCGTATTTAAGATATAAAGAAAATCAAGCATTGTCAAATGATGAAAAAGATATTAAGCCACAAACGGTAACTGTTATTAAGGAAGTTAGTCCATTCGGAACAAAAGAAGAAGTTATGGCATTTCAGGATTGGTTGGATAAAAATCATCCTAATTGGTTATTTGATGGAACTAATTTAAACAAAGATATAAAAAAAGGTTATGGTAACTTTGGCAAACAAACATCATCAGCATTTCAAAAATGGGGTAAGGAATATTTATCATATTTAGCCAAACAACAAAATGAGAATAATAAAAAAACTTATGTTTATTCTAAAAATATGCTTAATTATATATATTATAGTCCTTTTAGTGAAGACATCAAAAGAGCAGTTGTGGCTAACGTAAAAATAGGTGAATTTGCAGAAGCTATTGAAGATAAAGAGCCAAATAAATATTTTTACAAAGTTAAATTATTAAATCCAACATCAAGTTTAACTCATGTTTGGATAAAATCAAAAGACGCATATCTGAAAAAAGAATAATTTATTAACAATTAAAATTATACAATTATGAAAAGTAAAAGTCATCATCGTACCAATAATCGTACTCATAGGAAAAAACATAAAAAAAGTTTTCTTAAAGTATTGGTATCTTTTTTCACAACAAAAAAACACAGAAAACATCATACTCATCATCATCGCAGACGCAAAAAAAATACAAGTAAAAAATTAGAAACTACACAGCCAACGGTTCAGACAACAGTTCAGCCTGTTATGCAAGAACAAACAACTGTTCAGCAATCAACTGAACAAGTAGTAGTCGAACAAAAACCTAAAAATAAAAGACGCCGTAGAACAAATAAAAAGAATAAAAAAACTATGTTTTCAAGTATTTTTGGTTCAAAAAAGAAACACAAATCAAGTTCAAGAAAATCAAGTTCAAGAAAATCAAGCTCCAAAAAAGCAAGCTCCAAAAAAGCAAGCTCCAAAAAAGCAAGCTCCAAAAAATCAAGCTCCAAAAAAGCAAGCTCCAAAAAAGCAAGCTCCAAAAAAGCAAGCTCCAAAAAAGCAAGCTCCAAAAAAGCAAGCTCCAAAAAAGCAAGCTCTAAAAAAACGAGTTCCAAAAAAACGAGTTCCCAAAAAACAATTACTACACCTGCAATAATAATTTAAGAAGTGATTATATAAAAAACATAAGTGGTCATATAATTATTATGCTCACTTTTTTATTAAATAAAAAATATAATGAAAAATAGCAAACTTTTAAATAAGTTATATGATTTAAAAATTGAGTTAAACTCAAAAAAAAATGAGTATGAAAAATTTATATCAAATAATGATGATAAAATAAATAAATTAAAAAAAGAAATTAATGAATTAGAAAAAGAGTTAGACGATATTATTTATTGCGGATTATATAATAAAGATAAATTGATAAACATGAGAAATTGTTTATATTCTATGCCAAATGAACTTGTGCATACAATAAATAGACTATTTCATAAAATATACAAATCTCCTTATAGTTGCAGTATTTATTCTGGCGAAAAAGATTGGAATTACACAGAACCGAACTCATATACAGTATCAGACCATTTTAATTTTTTTTCAAAAGGGAAGTATCATAAGCTAACTAATACTCCTTTAATAAACGAAATAATTAAAAAATATAATATTGATAATAAAGATATAATTAATGAAAATGATTATTGGTATTTATGTAAATTTATTGTTGGAGAAAAATCTTATAGCGATTATTTACGTGAAAATTCAGCAGAAAAAAATGGTGCTTATGTTATATTAGATGTATTTAAAAAAGACTATGATAAAGTTAAAAAAATAAATTCTATTCAAGAAATGTTAAGAATTAAATATTTAGAGTTAAATAATTACAATATAGCAAATTACGAATATGATATAAAACATTTAGAAAAAATAATAAAAATATATCAATGGTTGGTAGATAACAATTACAATTCAGAAGAGCAATTTGAGAAATATGTAAAAAATCAATTAAAAAAAGAATATGAAAAAATAGAGGAATCATTAAGAGAAAAATTAAATTTAGGCTTAGTTAAGGCAACGATTGAAAAAAAAGATTGGGCTAAGTCAGGAAAAAAATTTAAATTAATATCTATAAATAAATATACGGGTTCAATTATATCACTATCAAAAAGCACTATAACAATTAAAACGAATGATGGTTCAATAATAACAGGAAGGAACTATGATATAGACACTTCAAGTCTAACAGAAAAAGAAAAATTAGTTTTATTTGGATATGGAATAAGCACTAATATATATAAAGATATTATAGACGATGAATTTAGAATAATAATCTATAAGAAAATGTTTAAATTTTAAAAGCCAAACTATTTTTTGACTTTGAAAATAGAAAATTAATAATCGACAATAAACCGATAAGTTTGCAACTTGTTGATATTCAAAAACTTGTAAAGACTTATGAGCAGTTAAAAAATGTGGTAACGGTGGAGCTTACCACCTCTAAAATCACTATCACATATAAGGACGGAACAAGTACATTTATATAATGTACATTTCGATTGAGTTCATACATTTAATTTTTTTAACTGTTATCCTTATATATAAATTCCATATCCGTTGAATTAAAATACACCTCTAATGGATGTGTATTGAAGGGACCTTCACCAACAAACACACCATTTTCATTTTTCACAGTCATACCACTAATTGAGCTTTGCGAATGGAAGATGAGTTTATCACCTTCAAATATTTCCATTATGAAAATGCAATCGTTGTTAAATAATGATGGGGGTTTTCTTTCAAGCAATTGTCGTGTTGTAAGTGGTTCGCTTATACAATATTTTTTTAGTTTTTTGTTCCAAAACACCCAAACAAATTTTCGCAAACAATCCGCAGCAGCAGCTAACATTTGCCTGCTAAAATGCGGGGGGGTTTCGTGTTTCAAATCAGTTGAGTTCATATATTAAAGGCTTTTCAGAATGATTTCTGCAATATCACGGGTTTCCCAACTTATACCACCGTTATCAAATTCCTCAATTACTACCGAAAGAAAGCCTTTTAACAGTTCACTTTCTAAACTTGCATCATTTTTGTAGCTGATAGCTAATTTTTGCAATTCTACTGAGTTCATACATTTAATTTTAATTGGAATTATTCAATATCTTCCAACCATTCAGCAATTTCATCAATAATTTGATTTTCAATGAGTTCATAAAGAGCAAGGTATTTTTCATACCCTTCTAATTCACAAGCTGCATCATATTCAGGCATGTTATTGGTTGTTGCCGTAAACTTTTGATATTCGCCATCATAATAAAGTTTAACGGTTATTTTTTTATGTCCATACCCTATGGGTTTAGAGCTTGCATGAATTATATCAATTTCTTTTCCTAATACTAATACAGTGTTTTTTTTCATATTTTTTTATTTTAAAGTTAAACATTTTTTCATTTAATCACATCAAAAAAAGCCAACTATAAAAATAGTCGGCTTTATATTATTTATTTATATTCTCTAAAGCTGCAAAATTTGAAGATAGACGTTTTCACTCCGTCCTTTTCTTCGGCTATCCTTTGCGTGGTTGAAGCCACGCATTTAATATTTTTAGATTGTAATTTTTTAATGAGGGCAAAGCAAAATGTTTGCTCTCCCATTACGTGAACTACAACTGTTTCGGATGTACATTTTTTTATTATGAGTATTCTATACAAATATTGATTTGATAAATTCTCTATATATTCCTCGTCTCCGTTAGGGTCAACGGATGGGAATGGGATGTTGATAATTCTATTATATAACATCCCAGCAATTTTCCTTTGCTCCATCGACCAAGTGGTCGAAGGATGATTGGATATAGTTGTTTCCATATCTCAAATTTTTAATGGTTTATATTGTAAAGATACAACGTTTTTTTATCATTTTGCAAGCAAAAAGTGAAAAAGTTATTAACAGGTTAAGTTATTGATATAGTGAATATTAGCATAGTTATTAACAACCGATTGTATTAAAGTTATGCCAAAAAAACGTCAAATTTTTTTTGAGCCGTCCAAAATTTATTTGCCCCCTTGCCCCTCCTACTTACACAAGCCCCAACCTTCCCCACCTTGCCCCACAGACCCCACAACCACCCTCCGACCACCAGCCACCCCGAAAGCATAATCTAAGTAACTTATTACCAGCCATTTACAGTATAAATCAAATTATACGTTGTTAAACGAATTGAAAGCTGCGAGCAATAATATTATACCAACAGCATATAAAAATGATAACAGCAACAACAAGGCAGGTTGTTATTTTGATTTTTGACTT
>Ga0208822_1000336_pt1 | contig 36818 bp, 24 predicted proteins | sample AD_STIC08_MetaG_FD_184435 | JGI IMG/M metagenome (GOLD analysis project Ga0208822, IMG submission 184435) | Active sludge microbial communities of municipal wastewater-treating anaerobic digesters from USA - AD_STIC08_MetaG (SPAdes) (version 2) | ecosystem: Engineered > Bioreactor > Anaerobic >...
CGGCGGGCCGCGGACCTTTACTACGTGCCGGTCGCCTCGGGGCTGATCGCGGGCGAGTCGCTGGTCGCCGCGCTCATCGCCATCGCCTGCACCGGGCTGGGATTGCTGGCGGTGAAATAAGGCCGGGCCATGCCTGCGCGCCAGGGCGGCGGCGCTTGGCCCACAATGAGGCGAGGATTCGAATCTGCATGATCCGAATCAAGATCAGGCGCTGGCAAATCCCCGGGCCTGTTTTCAAAACCTGTTCCAGGCCGGAGCGAATCCGGTGAACACGCATCCAGGATGGTCCTTGTGAACTTCAGGCTGGAAGCGCCCCACCTGCCTTGCCATTGAGCAATACCGTCAATTGGTGGAGGATTTCGCGCCCCCAACTGTGATTTGCTTGCCGGTGCCGATTTTCAAATGCCCTGCACGCCCTCGTTGATCCCAAACTGGATGACGATAACGGGGGCGGCTCAATAGCGCCGGTCGAAGGAGTAATTGGGGGCGTTGGTGTCGTAGTAGTTCGAATTAAACTGGATCATTGAAGAGTGCCCGTCCGCGAACAGGGTATTCCAGCGGTAGCTCTTCCAGTGCCAGAGCAGGTTGGCCATGGGATAGGGGGCGGTATTCAGATCCCAATGGTTGCGGCTAACCCAATAAGCGCCCCAAGAAGTGAAGGTCACAAAGCGGCTGGGCTTGGCCACCGAGCTAAGCTTGACGGAACTCGCCACCCTATCCAGGGGTCTGGCTGTAAGCGTGTAGATTGAATCGTCCACCCTATGGTTCAAGTTCGCCAAGTAGGAGGAGCCAAAGTCCTGGTACCCGGAGTTCCCCGTGTTTAAGTAACTTTTCTTATCACTCGGACAGCGCGCTACGTCCACCTTGTTGGACTTGGTGGCCTTGACGAGATATTCGGAGAGCCAGCGATCCTCCGCGGACAGGCTGGAATAGGGCGATTCCAAACCGCGGTTCCCTAGCCAGCTTAACTGAGTGAAAGTGCCATTCCTGGTGCTGGCAGGCGGAAAGCGGTCGTTGAAGTCGTCGAGATAAAGCCACGTGACGATGCCAATCTGGTGGAAGTTGCTCAAGCATTGCACCGCCAGCGCCTTCTCTTTGGCTTTCGCCAACGCCGGCAGCAGCAGGGCGGCTAGAATCGCGATAATCGCAATAACCACCAGCAGTTCGATCAGCGTGAACGCATTCCCGGGCTTCGCCCAAGAACGCAGATTGATCCTTTCTACTTTTCGAAGTTTCATGCAAACTTTAGTCGGTGTAATCAGGGTAAGGGTTTTTCTTGCTGGTGACCTCCCCCGATTGGATAGGGGCACCTCCCGCAAAGGCCAGCAAGCGCGGACCCCTGGGAAAGGGGGCGACCAGGAGCCCTCGCGCGCTCCCGGTCGCCACCCCTGCAACGATCACTGGTTTATGGGCAAATGCACCGATAATACATCTGCTCGGTCCCCGGATTAATTGGCACGTTGTAATAGGGAGCTGCCGCGCCGCTCACGGGCAGCCAGGGACTGGTCGTCAGATTGGTCGCGTAGTAAAGGTCACAACCCATCGGCCAGAGGAGCTCGAGCTTCACGCCTGCTGGAGTGTGGGAAATCCGTGATGTCAGATTCGTCACCGACGCTGGAGGGGTCACCACCAGTGTCGCGGCAGAACTGATTGCATCACCCAGGTCATTCGTAACGGTCAAGGTATATTGACCGGCATTGGCATAGTCTACGCTCGCAAAACTCAGCGTCAGGTCCGTCCCCGTCGGCAGGCTCGCTCCATTCTGTTGCCACTGGTAGGTCATCGGGGTGGCGCCGACCAGTGTGGCACTGAATGAAACGGGGGAGCCAACCTCGACGGTTTGGGAGGCCGGGGATGTGATAAAGACCGGCAAGCCGTTTGTGCCGTGCTTGCCCAGTTGATAGTGAAGTTTAATGCGGCTGGGCGGCAGCACCGTCTTGTAGTAGGCCACTTCATCCACGACCCCCAGGAACGGATTGCCAAAGCCATAAGCAGCGTTGTCGCCGCCGATGTAAAGTGCCAAGCGCTCGTTGGGCAATCCCAGCCCCAGGAAACTCCCGACGAAAACGCCGTTGACGTAGAAAGACTCCCTCCAGCCATCGAAAGTCCCCACCAGGTGAACCCAGGAGTTCACGGTGGTGGGAGCAGGATCGGTCACCACGTCCCACGTCGTCATGCCCCCAACACCGAAGTTCCATTGCTTGCTGGAGCCCGTTAAGGAGAATCGGTAGCCCCCGCGATAATTATCCGGCAGGCAAGGCGGGGTCACCTGCGTGGGGGCGGTATAGAAATCCTCGCTCACCACTGGATAGTAAGTGGCGGAGGAAATTGTCGTAGGCATGGCCCACGCTTCGATGGTGTAGGTGGGAACGTTCAGATCCGGCGAATAAGGAACCGAGATAAAGTTGTTGCCATTGAACGCGAGGGCCGTATTGGGGTCATCCGCCAAGGCGCCGGGTTTGTTCCACGCAGGACCCCATTGCGAACCGGCGGGATCATAAGCCGGCGTCTTTGCCCAGGTTTGGCCGTCATGGCGGCCCATCGAGTCGTAGATGATCGGTGCGGCCGTTTCATCCAGACGCCAATAAGCCTCTGGGGCATCTGCCAACACCGCCGAAACGTAGGTGTTATTGGAATCGTATGGGATGAGAGAAAGAGTGGCCGCCGCACTGAGTTGGGTGCCAGCAGTGTTGGCCACCCTCACGCGGTATTCACCGATCGTGGTCTCATCAACGTTGGCCACCGTCAGTGTTGCGGTAGTCGCGCCCGGCAAATTCGTGCCCGCGTGCATCCATTGATAGGTCAACGCCTGGCCGTCAGCCGCCACGCTCAACTTGACACTGCCACCAGGGTAAACTGCCCGTGATACCGGATCTTGCGAGATACTGGGGGCATCTTGCGGGTAAACATAGACGTACGCCTGATAGCTGGTGACCGCTCCGAAGCTGCCGCTGATGACGACGTCGTAGTTGCCGTTGTCCGCAGCGGATGCGCTGGCTTTCAAATAGGTTGCGTTGGTAGCGCCTTCAATATTCGACTGGTTGGCGCCGTCGCCCCGACGCCACTGAAAGCTAACCGGAGGCGGTCCATAACCATCGATCGTCAGTTTGAATGGCGTGCCCGCATAAACCATGCTTGGCTCCACGACCGGGGTCGGGTCTATGAACTCCGGCGCGCTGGCATCACCAAAGGCGGCCAGGGCGTGGCTGCGGAGCTGGCCCTCCGTAAGCGTCTTGTCGTAGAAAGCGGCCTCATCCACACATCCGTTGAACCAGCGATTGGGGACGTTCCGGTCTCCGCCGATCCACGTGGGGCCAATGAAGTGCGCCATCTTGTGCGCACGGGTGTTGACAGCTTTGCTCCAGTTGGTGCCATCGTACATGTAAATCGTGCCACTGGTAGGAGTAATGGCCAATGCCGCATAAACCCAGGTTTCATTCGGGGGCACCAACGTGGATTGATAGTTGAAAGACTCACCAGCAGCGGAAGCGGTATTGGTAGAATACCACCAGTAACCGAGGGCATTGCCCGTGCCGCGGAAGATAAGACCGGCCACAAACGGGCTGGGGTTGAGCAACACTCTCCCATGCATGAAGATACAGGTGTAGTCCTTCTGCGTGCCACTGCGTTTAAGCAGGCATTCGTAGGTGACGGTGTTCGTGTAGAAATTAAGCGCCGGAAAAACCACACAACCATTGGTCCCGAAGAGTCGCAGTGCCCGGTTGGTGGTTTCGAATCCGGGGTATGCCGGTCCTTGCAGTTCCGGCACTGTGGTGCTGAAGATGCGATACTGACCATCGGCGGCCGCGCCGCAGGTGCCACTGTTCAAGGCCACGGAGGGGTTGAACTTTTCATTGAAGCGCCAGTAGCCGGGCGGGTTCTTGGCCAGCACCAAGGTCGGATAATAAGTTGGGTTGGTGGTGGCGCAGGCATAATGCGCAGCAACCTCTTCGGCAGTCAAGGCGTTGGTGTAGAAAGCCGCCTCGTCCAAGCCACCCCCATACGGGAACTGGATGTTTCTGGTGACCCCAAACATTAAATTGGAACCGATGGCAGGCGCGTAGGCGGAAACACTCGCGGAGTGGGCTGGCGCGCCATCAATGTATAGCGTGGCAGACGAGCCATCATAAACCCCCACGAGATGATACCAGTGGTTGGTGTCTATTGCGAAGGTGTCATAGACATCGCTGCTGGCTGAACCGGAGTTCTGGAAGAACCGGAAAACCCAGCCGTTGCCCGTATCCAGATTGTCCCAATCGGATTGCATGAGCACCCAACCGGAGCGGTTCGCAGACCAATTCGCCATGCCGCACATGTAGTTCATACACCGGGTCGCCGGCTTGGCCCAAATCTCGAAGCTAAACGGTCCATTGTGGGCTAAACCTTCCTGCCACGGAACCTTCACGTAGTTGAAATGGGTATTGGGACTGTAGGGAATGCTAATCGCCGTATTGTCCGGATCGGCCAGTGCGCCGGGCACCCCTTGTTGGATAAGGTCGTCGCGGTAAGTCGTAACGTGCGTGCCGTTGGCGGCGGCGCCCAAGGTGCCCAAGTTGACCACGACCGGCACCGTGTCGTTGGTCACGCCCGCTTCATTGAAGCGATGGTAGGTGAGTGGGCCGTCAGCGAGGACGGCGGAGGAATAATCGGCACGGGCGGTCAACCCGGCGATGAGGAAGAGTGCGCCGGCAGTCACCAGCGTTAGGTAATTTCGCGTCATAGTTGTCCTTATTTGCTTGTATTGGTTTGCGAGCTGGCGCCGGCAACTTTCGATTGCTTGCCGGCCGGCTCATTGCTTGAAAGTGTAGCCAAAGCAGAAAAAGCGCACATCCCCAAAATGGATAGGTTCCGCGCCTTTTAAATCACCGCGCCGGGCTACGTTTCAAGTCCAACCCAAAGTGGTCTTTGAAGAAGGAATCCAACACCTCCGCCAGGGCGAGACAAAACCTGGTTCGGTTGGTGGGGGTGTCTCGAACGCCGGCGAGATTGAGTTCCATTTGCAGGCCGTCAATGAAGCTGCCGTTGGCCGTGCAATAACGGCGCACACTGTAGCCACCGTTGAAGTAATAGTTGCCTTGACCCGGACTGGGCATTGCCGGGCTCGGCACGGCAGGGTATCCCTTGGCGGCCAATAAGGCGCCAAAGCTGTTGGTTCCTCGCAGTAATTCTGCGAACGGCAGGTGGCCGCGCTGCGCCAAGCCGCGTATCGTGCTGCGACCGGCGCAGTCAGCCTGGTTCAATACGCTGTCCGTGTTGGCCAGTTGATCCTCACTGAGGCAGTAGCCGAGTTCTACTCGTTTGATGGGATTGCTATGGCCATGCAAATCCATATAAAAGCCTTTGCCGGTGCTGGCCAGCACGTTGCTGCGCGCGATTTCGATGAAACCATGATATTCCTGCCACGCTTGCTCGGCGCGGGGGTCGCCGCCGGCGGCTTCCCCTGGAGCCCGGTTAACGTCTAATTTGCGACGCTGAAGACGACAGATAACTACATGAGGATAATGCCCAAACCGGTCATGGATGACCCGGTACACAGTCCTGGCCAGTTCTTCAGTGTAGGCGTCGGGAACGAACTCGCCGCTTTTGCGGTCGGGGATTTCAGCCGGCTTGAGCGCCCCTCCATGTGGCGCGGACAAGATAACTGGCAGGTCGCCGGCAAGATATTCAACGTAGTTGCTGCGCCCGAAATAGCATTGGCCGGGCTGGTACTCAACCTGGGCCAAGCCATCGGCAAGGACCGCAAACCCAACCAGGCAAACAACGGTTAGACCGTTGAATCTACGCAACCCCCGCCGCGCAGGATGTTTTCGGTGGTTTGATATATTTGACCCGATGCAGCCCATGCACGGGGGGCCAGGCTGCCCTGTGGTGTTTAAATCTAACATTGTCCGCGCTATTTAATTACACCGTGGGCACCGGCCATATCCCCCAAATAAAGAGGTCGGTTCTGGGACGCTGGACCTGCCTCGCGGCTCAGTGATTTACGGCATGTTGGCGGCCGGCCGCATCTACCCCGAGGGGCTGCTGTCGAGGTACCTGATGACGGCTTCGACACGCGAACGAACATGAAGCTTGTCGTAAATATGTTTGAGGTGGAAACGGACGGTGGCAGAAGAGATGCCCAGCTTGTCGGCGATTTCCTTGGTGATGAAACCCTTGGCCAGATAGTCCAGAATCTCCCCCTCGCGAGCGGTGAGCTTGTCTTGAAGGGCCCCTGTCGCTTGGGAGCAATGGAACGAATCAATTACCTTGCGGGCAATCTCGCCTGTCATCGGCGCCCCGCCGCAATGCAACTCCTTGATTGCTTCCAGAACTTGCGCTGGATCGCTACGCTTGAGCAAGTAGCCACTGGCCCCAGCTTTCAAAGCATTAAAGATGGCGTCGGTATCTTCATACACCGTCAGCATCATCACCGGAGTTGACGGCAGCATCTTCTTAAGTCTCGCGGTACAAGCGATGCCGCTCATCTGCGGCAGTTGGATGTCCATCAGGACCACGTCCGGCAGTACTTGCGAGATCAAGCGCAACGCCTCCTCCGCCGAGGCGCAGGCGCAGGCGCAACAGAAGCCGGGGGCGCCGTCAATATATCGGGCGAGATTATGCCGCACTTGTGGGTTGTCTTCTACAATGGCTACCGAGATTGCCATATCAAAGCCAATTTAGGCGCTCGGCACCTTATGGGAATCCCTCAATTGGATAGGCCGCGGCCCGCTCCTGCGCGAGTTATTCTCACGCCGCCGCAGCGGCAAATGCAGGCAGACACTCGTGCCCAGCCCCGGCATGCTGTTTACCTGAAACTGCCCGCCAATCTCCTCCATCCGTGTCGCCATGTTGCGCAGGCCATTGCCGGGCCCCCCCGCCCCCGCGGCCCGCACAAAGCCCTTGCCGTTGTCCCGAACCTCAATAATCATCGCGTTGTCGCGCAGGGCCAACCGCAATCTCAACTCTGTTGCGGCGGAGTGCTTGACCGCGTTATTGAGCGCCTCCTTGACAACCAAAAAAACGCTATGGCGCACTTCGGTAGTCAGGGGAACCTCCGGTAAATCCGGAGCCAGTTCAATCCGACAACGGATGCCCGTGGGTTCCAGGAATTCCCGGGCGAAGTAGCAAATATAAGTGGCCAGGTGCCCGAGGGAATCGTTCTTGGGGTTCACGGCCCAAACGGTCTCATCGAGCCTCCGGGCCAGTTCCTGCGTGCGTTGCATGATACGCACAATCTGCTCACGGGCGTCGGCAAGTGATTGGGAATCGCGCACCGCCAGCGCCCCGAGGTAGCCGATCTCCGTCAGGCTGCCGCCCAGATCATCATGAATGTCCCGGGCAATGCGCGTGCGTTCGCGTTCAAGCGCATGGAGTTGCTCGACGCGCTCAAGCTGGCGCTGGTGCCGTCGCCGGAGGACGTGTCTGACTCCCCAGCCGATCGTGCTCCCAAAGGTGACCAGGAACAACCCCGTAAACCAACCGGTCTGCCAAAAGTGCGGAAGCACGGTAAACGTGAGCTGGTCCCCGGCAAGGTTCCAGACGCCTTCTCGATTGCAGGCTTGGACGCGGAACGTATAGGTGCCGTGCGACAACTGGTTATAGCTGGCTTCGCGCTGACCTCCCGTATCAACCCATTCAGCGTCCACACCCTCCAGTTGGTGGCGAAAGCGCAACTTCTCCGGCGCGCTGAAGTTCAGGGCGGTGTAATGAAACTCCAACCGCCGCGCGCTCGGACCAATTTCCAAGCCGAACAGACTGGCGCGCGAAACAGGCCGCAGCTTGCTTGCGCCGGGGGAGGGCGGCGCCGCGGTCGTGCGCTGCCACGGGCTGGTTTCTGTGGTTATGCCGTCCACGACGATCTTCTCGATATGAACCGGCGGTGGAACCGTGTTGGTGCTTACGTCCGCCGGGTTTACCATCACCAGGCCTCGAATAGTGGGGAACCAAAGCTGACCATCGCGGCTTCGGCAACCCGCCGGTTGACACCCCCCCTCACACTCTAGCGATGGCAAGCCATCTGACCTGCCGTAGGCCACGCACTGGATGCGAGTCCGCTTGCCCTCGGCGAATTCGTTCAACTCCGCTTTGTCCACGCGGAAAATCCCCTGGTTTGAGCTGAACCAATACTGACCCCGCCCGGCATCTATGATGTGGCAAATCACGTCGTCCACCAGGCCGTGGCGAGTAGTGCAGGGCACCGTCCGCCCACCTTTAAGCCGAGTCAGACCGCCGCCATAAGTGCCGATCCACAGCGTGCCGTCCGGTTCCGGGTGGAGCGCCCAAATAAAATCGCTGCTCAACCCGTTCTCCCGGGTGAACCGGGTAAACTGGCCACCCCGCCACTGCAACAAGCCCGCGCCGTCAGTACCGAACCACAGCGTCCCTTCTGCGTCTTCCGCCATCACCCGCACATCCACCGGCGGGAGGGTTTGAGGGAGATGGATTGTTTCCACCTGATTGGATTGGACCCGAGTCAGCGTCCGGGTGTTGCGCTGACCAATCCACACCGCACCGCAAGAATCTTCGAACAAACTGCGGGCGGGAACTCTTTCCGTGGCGAAACCTGTCAACTGGCTAAAGGTTCCCTCGCGCCAGTAATACACGCCCCCGGAGCGAAGCGTCGCCCACACCCGCCCTTCACGATCCGCCAACACCGCCGACACTCGCCACGATGCGGCCAGCGCGGCCTCACCAACCGTCCAGGCGGTTTTTCCCTGCAAGCAGTTCACCCCTGCCCCGTCCGTCCCCACCCATATTCGGCCAGCCCGGTCCTCACTCACGGTCGTTACGCGCTCTGAAGAAAGCCCCTGCGCCAAGCCGAAAACGGTGAAGAGCGACAACCGCACACGATTCAAGCCCGCGTCTTCAGTGCCAACCCACAAATTGCCTTCAGTGTCTTCGAACAAAGTCCGCACCAAATTGCTGTTCAGCCCGTCGGCTTTGGTAAAGTGGATTGGGGACCGGTTGGTTTCGCAGCGGAAGAGGCCTTGGCCCGTCGTGCCGAGCCAGAGGCCCCCGCTGTGGTCCTCAAGCGCACAGGCAAAGGCCTCGGTGGCAATATCGAGGCGGCCCGCTTCCCCGACCCATTGACCCTCGCGCCATAGGCGTACCTGGCCATCGCTGCTGAGCCACCAGCCGCCGGTGCGGCTCGGACAGTGAATCAGATACTGACCTGGCTTGCCAACCAGCGATGGGACCAGGGACTCCCCGCGCAGTTGATAAAGCCCGGTAGTGGTCACCACCCACAACCGGTTGCGGTGATCAGCCCGTAACTGAAAGCCGACCTGGCCCGCTGTTTGCCAGTTTGTCGAGACGACCGAATACCGGCCCTCGCTCCAGCGGATTACCCGCCCGTCTTCGCTCGAAAACCAGAGCGCATTAGCGTCATCCCGGACCACCTGGACAATGGCGGAACGCGGGCTCGCTAAATCAGGCAAGGCAACCGGCACAAAATGCCCTTCTCTAAGTTGGACCACTCCCCCCTCCTGGGTAGCCAGCCAAAGCTCGCCCCCACGGCTGACCAGCAAAAACCGGATGCGTCCGCTGCCCAACGCCGGCGTGTTGGCAGCTCGAAACATCCGAAACCGAACTCCGTCGAAGCGTGCCACGCCATCGAGCGTGGTAATCCAGAGATACCCATCGGGCGTCTGTGTGATGCCAGTAATAGTATTCTGCGGCAGATCTTGATCGCTTGGCAGCACGTCAATTACATACCGACGGGTGCTGATTATTTCCGCCGGAGAACTCAGGACACTACTGAAAGGGGCAAGAAGCAGTAACCCCAGGCTCCTGCGCGCGGAATACACCCGCGCGCATCGGGCGGCTGCGAAGCAAGCGGCATAAAGCGCTCGTCGCCAGGCGGGCTTCGTTCGAGGCATTTGCCCAATCATGACGTACAGCTTACCTAGCAACCCAGTGTGGTCAACAGACTTGAAAACGCCGGGCTTTGACCGAGTCCGAGAGCGGGATGTCGCTCGCCTGCCAAACGACGCGCCGCATCTCGGTCAATTGCTTCGAGGCACGCATCCGATTGCGGGATGACTCATCATTCGGGGCTGAACGAGGCTTGCCGCTATAAGCCGGACAACCTTTGTGAGCGGCAGTTGCGTTGTCAACCCCACCGCTCGCCGCTCCGAAGCGCGCGACTTTCCGTCTTGCGCGCCCCGGGGCTTTGGCCATCCTTGGGGCGATGGCCGAACACAGAATCTCTGAGGCGCTCGCCCAGCCGGACCGGGCGCTGGAAATGACGCTGCGCCCCTCGCTCTTTGCCGAGTTCACCGGCCAGCTCCGGGTGAAGGAGCGCCTGGAAATCACCGTCGCCGCCGCCCAGCAACGGCGGGAAGCCATTGACCACATTCTTTTCAGCGGGCCGCCCGGGCTGGGCAAGACCACCCTGGCGCATATCCTGGCCAAGGCGATGGGCGCCAACCTCAAAAGCACCAGCGGGCCGACCATCGAGAAGGCGGGGGACCTGGCCGGCCTGTTAACCAACCTGGAAGAGGGCGACGTGTTGTTCATTGACGAGATTCACCGCCTCCAGAAGACCATCGAGGAATATCTTTACCCGGCGATGGAGGATTTCAAGCTGGACATCATCATTGACCAGGGGCCCAACGCCCGCAGTGTGCGCCTTAATTTGCCGCGCTTCACGCTCATCGGCGCGACCACGCGCAGCGGGCTGCTGACCGCGCCGCTGCTGACCCGGTTCCCGATTCGCGAGCGGCTGGACTACTACCAGGCGGAGGATTTGCAGCAGATTGTCCTGCGCTCGGCCCGGCTGCTCGGCGTCGCGATCGAGCCGGCGGGCGCGCGCGAAATCGCCCGCCGCAGCCGCGGCACCCCGCGCATTGCCAACAACCTCCTGCGGCGCGTCCGCGATTACGCGCAGGTGCGGCATGCCGGCCGCGTCACGCTCGCGGTGGCCGACCAGGCCCTGGCCATGCTGGAGATTGACGAGAACGGCCTCGACGAGATGGACAAGCGGATCCTGGAAACGGTCATCGTGAAGTTTGGCGGCGGCCCGGTCGGGCTGAGCTCGCTGGCGGTGGCGGTGGGCGAGGAGCCGGACACCCTGGAGGAGGTCTATGAGCCTTACCTGATCATGGAAGGCTACCTCAAGCGCACCCCGCAGGGGCGGGTGGCCACCGAGCTCAGCTACCAGAAGCTGGGGGTCAAGCCCGCGGGCGGGAAGCAGGCGAGTTTGTTTTAGCCGGAAACCGGGTCAGGTCTTCATACGGCCCGAGTTGGGCGATGGCCGCCATGATGTCATCGGCGACCTGCTGGTAGATTTCCTTCAACCGCGCTTTGGAGCATAACTGGGCTTCCGCCCGGAGCGCGGCAAAGTCCATCGGCGGCCCGTATTTGACCGCCACCCGGAACGGGCGCGGGAGCCGGAGATGCCGGCCATACGCGGCAAAGGTGCCAAAGACCCGCACGGGCACGACCGGCGCGGTGGATTTGATCACCGTCAGTCCTATGCCGGAGCGCGCCGGCTGCAACCGGCCGTCGCGCGTGCGGGTGCCTTCCGGGAAAAGGATGATGGCGCCGCCGGCCAGCAGCCGGTCCAGGATGGCTTTGAGCCCTTTGGCCCCGCCGCCGTCGCGGTCCACGGGCACGACCTGCCACTGGCGCAAAACCCAGCCCATGACCGGGAACCGGAACAGGTTTTCCCGCGCCAGGTAATGGATGCCGCGCCGCAGGCCGGCCCCCACCAGCGGCGGGTCCAGGTAACTGGCGTGGTTTGACGCCAGGATGACCCCGCCCTGGCGCGGCACCCGCCCGGCGTTATACACCCGCCAGCGGAAGTAAAACCGGAAGAGCGTTCGGTAGGCGCACCAGCCGAGGAAATACCAGAAGTTCATGGGCGCTCATCGGTCCGGGGCCCGGGCGGCGGCGGCCAGCCGCTGGCGGATGTCGGCCAGGATGGTTCCGCTGGTCTGCTCCGGGGTCATTTGCGAGTTGTTGATGACCTTGGCTCCCAGCGCGATCATGAGCGGCGCGACCGCGCGCTGGCTGTCGCGCTGGTCGCGCTGCGCCAGGTTTTCCTGGAGGCCGTCGGCGGCCCGCCGCCGCGCCCGCTCCTCCAGTTTCGCATCGAGGTAATACTTGAAGTCGGTTTCGGGAAAGACGTTCGTGCCGATATCGCGCCCTTCCATGACCAGGTTGCCGAACTGGAGGCATTCGCGCTGCTTCTTCTTCATCCATTCCCGCACTTTGGGGACGGCCGCCACGTGCGAGACCACCGCGCTGACCTCGAGGGAGCGAATTTCCGTGGCGGGATAATAGCCGTCCACCGCCAGGTAAACCTGGCCGTCGGCGCACTGGAGGGTTGCCTTCCAGCGGCGGCAGGCGGCGGCGACGGCCCGCGCATTCCGCACGTCAATCTGGTGGCGGAGGCAATACCAGGCGAGCGTGCGGTACATGGCGCCCGTATCCACATGGATGAACCCCAGCGCCTGGGCCACCAACCGGGAGTTGGTGCTCTTGCCGCTCGCGCTCGTGCCGTCAATGGCGATGACCACCGGCGCCTGCTTGCGGGGCTGCGGCATGGGCTTCACCTCGGGTGGGGCCGGTTCATTCGGCCAGCAGCTCGTCCGGGCGCAGCACCCGTCCGCTGGTCGCCTCGCGCAGTTCCGCCCCCAGGCCGTGGGGCGGCGGCGCCGCCAGCTTTTGAAAGAAGTTCGGGAAAGTCTTCTTCACGCACGCGGGATTCTTGAGTCTTATCCCGGGGATTTTCAATCCCAGAATCGCAAAGCACATCGCCATGCGATGGTCCTGGTAGGTTTCAATCTCCGCGCCGTGGAGCGGGGAGGGAAAGACCGTCAGCGTATCGCCGGCCTCCGCCACGGCGGCGCCGCACCGGGTCAGTTCCGTGCGCAGGGCCTGCACGCGCTCGCATTCCTGCACGCGCAGCCGGCCCAGGTCGGTGAACCGCACCGCCTGCCGGGCCAGCGGCGCCAGCACGATCGCCGTCATGATGCTGTCGCCCAGCTCATCCCGGCGGGAGAGGCTCGCCGGCAACGGCAGGAACCGCGGAAAAGCCGCATCCACCTGCCAGTCCGTGGCCGGAGGCGCGCGAAGAGTCACCGCCGACCCGGGAATCAAGTGGCCCGCTCCCAGAAAGTAGCTGGCGCTGGAAGCGTCGGGCTCAATGGGAAACTGCCCGCCGGAACGGGGAAACGCCGCGGCCAGCTTGCGCGTCAGCGCCACATAGGATGATTCCTCCGCATTCTCGCCCGACACCGTCACCCGCCACTTCCCGGCCGCGGCGCACAGCAGCAACGCCGAGGCGAACTGCGAGCTTTCGAGAATGCTCACCTCGCAATGCGCCGCGCGGGCGCCGGCGCCGTGAATCACTGCCGGCAGCCGGTCGTTGGGCGACTCGACCCGGTAGCCCAGCTCGCGCAACGCGCGGAAGAGCGCGGCCTGGGGCCGCTCCTGCATCCGCGGTACGCCCCGCAGCCGGTAAACGCCCCGGCCCAAACACACCAGCGCCGCCAGGAACCGGGCCGCCGTGCCCGCATTGCCCACGAAAAGCTCCCGGGGGTGCTCCACGGTGCCGGCGCGCGGCACCCTGCCGCCCTGGCCGCCGACGGTGATCACGCGGTTGCCCGGCTCCCGCGGGTCGGGGGCCACGTTCACTGCGAACCCCAGTTCCCGCAGCGCCGCGGCCATCACCTGCGTGTCCTCGCTCCAGAGCGCGCCCGGCAAGGTGGTTTCGCCCGGGCCCAGCGCGGCCAGGATCAAGGCGCGGTTGGTGATGCTCTTGGACCCCGGCACGGTGATTTCCGCCCGCACCGGCCGGTCGAGCGGAACGATTTCAATGAGTTCAGGCAGAGCCATGCCGCCGGAGAGCTAACTTTCCCGCCTCATTCCGCCGGCCGGGCTCCGGCTCCCCGCGCCCAGGCCAGGCGCCGCTTCCGGGCCTGCGCGAAGAACTTTGATACGGCCCGGGCATCCCCGGCTTTTAGCGCGCGTTGAAAATCCCGCAGGCCCGACGCGAACCCCGCCAGCGCGCGCAGCAGGTTCTCCCGGTTGGCCAGCGCAATATCCCGCCACATCTCCGGCGAACTGGCCGCAATGCGCGTCGAGTCCCGGAATCCGTTGGCGCAGAGCAGTCCCTGCGCGCGCGGGCGTTTCGGGCCGAGAACCAGGTTGGTCAACTGGGCCGCCACGACGTGGGGCAGGTGGCTGGAGCGGCTTACCATTTGATCGTGCGCCGCCGGCGAAAGCCGCAGCCGCCGGGCGCCCACCGCCTGCCATAGCTGCTCCACCTGGCGCACGGCCGCCGGGTTTGATTGGCGCGTGGGCGTCACGACGCATACCGCGCCGGCAAACAAATCCGCGCGCGCCGCCGCCACTCCCATCCGCTCGCTCCCGGCCATGGGATGGCTGCCCACGAAGTGCGCGCCCGCCCGCGCCACCAGCGCCTCCAGGTCGCGCACCACGCTGCCTTTGACGCTCCCCACATCCGTTACGACCGCCCCCGGCGAGAGCAAGGGCAGCATCGTCTCCACCAGCGGGCGCATCCGGGCCAGGGGAGTGCACAGGACCACCAGCTCCGCCTTCGCCACCGCGCGCGCCAGGTCCCGGGTGGCCAGGTCCACCGCGCCGAGCCGCTCACACTCGGCCACGCTGGCGGCGCGCCGGACAAAGCCCACCACTGACTTCGCCCGCCCGCGTTCCCGCAGCGCCAGCCCCAGCGACCCGCCCAGCAAGCCGACGCCGATCAATGTGACTTTCTTCCAACGCACCCCCGGAGTTTCAACCCTCCGCCCGCCCGTTTCAAGCCACGAGTTGCCTCCGGGCCTGCGGGGCAGCGGCCGGGGATGCCGCTCAGCGGCTGGGGGTGATCTTCACGCCAAAGTTGCTCTGGAGGAACGTCTGCATCTGGCGGGCATCACTGCGGGTGGAATCCATATAGCCGGCGGCGATGCCGCTGAGGAAGGCGGCGGCGGCGGAAGTGCCGGTGACGTAGTAGGGCTGGTTGTTGAAATAAATAATGCTGGTGCCCGGGGCGCCGAAGGAAACAAAGCTGCCTCGGTTGGCGTAGCTGGCAATCTGGCCCTGGTCAATGGCGGTCACGGCCATAACCTCGGGGTAGGCGGCGGGATAGAACGGCGTGGTGACGGGAGAGTTGCCCGCCGCGCCAATGAAGAGGATGCCCCGGGCGTGGGCGTCCTGGATAAGGTTGTGCAGGAACGGGCTTTCGCCCTCGCTGCCGAGGCTGAGGCTGATGAGATTGGCCCCGCCATTGACGGCTTCAGCGATGCCCCGGGCGAGATCGAAGGTGCTGGTGGTGGGGTTGGGGCCATAGACATCCACCGGCAAAATCCGGACGGTGGAGCCGTCTTTGGTCATGGCGGCGAGACTGTGCAGAATGGTCTCCGCCATCGAGGTGCCGTGGGAGGGAAGATGGGGATCCAGTTGCGCCTCGCCCGCCACCGAGAGGGGCTTGAGCAGAAAGGCGTCCAGGTCATTCCCCAGCGGCTGGACGGCGGTATCCACCAGGCCCACGACGATGCGCCCGTCGTTGGGGGGCGGTTTGAGCTGCAACCGCGGCGGCGGCAGGAGGTTTGCAGCCGCCGTTCCCGCCGGGCCGGGCGGCCGGTCAATCGAATAGTTGCTGTCCACGGAGAGGACCTCCGGATGGGCGGCCAACTGCTGGCGCGCGGCCTCGGCGGCGGCGGCGTCCGGGAACTGGAGGCGGTAGGCATTGAGGCTGTCAATGCGGCCGGTGACTTTGGCGCCCAGCAACCGGGCCAGTTCGTCAATTTTCGCGCCGGGCTTGAGCCGGAGGATCAGTTCGTTGGGGATGAGCTTGCCCTGGCTGGCTGATTCGGCGGCGCGGGCGGGTGGAATGGATTGGGTTGCGTTCCGCAGGGCGGTGCGGAAGACGAACAGGCGGGGGCTGGCATTGGTGTCGGGGACCAGGGCAAAGTTCAGGTCGCGAAAGAGCAGGCGCAGCGCTTCTCCCGGGGGCAGGTTCTCGAACTTGGCGGAGACATCGCAGGTGGTGTCGGGTTCCAGCAGGATGTGCCAGCCGGTGACGGCGGCGATCTGCTCCAGCAGCGGCCGGAGTTGGGTGGCTTTAATGTCGGCGCTGACTCGATTGCGGTTGGTATCCCAGTTGAAGGTGTCGGCGCTCCAGGCAGAAACGGCCAGCAGCAATAGCAGGGCCGCGCCGAGGCCGCCACCTCGCATGGCACCCGGCCTAAACCGGCCCGAAAAGAAGTTCTTCATGCGCGCCCAATCTGGTTGGAGAAATCGCGGATTCAAGTTCTCTGTCTGACGCGCAATATACACTTAATTCGCGGCAAAGCCAGAAAACCTGGCGAGCCGCCCGGCCCCAGGTTCTTTTTCGCTTCCGGCAAAGCCCCGGGCCGCCGGGCCGCCCGGCCTGAATCAGGGCGCCAGCCGGGAGGAAGCCGGCTTGTTCTTTTCGGCTTTATCGGCGGCTTTGAGGCGGCGGATTTCCTCCGTCCGCAACTCGTGCTCCGTCTCCCGAACCCCCGGCAGCTTGTTCTTCTCCGCCGTCGCCGCCAGCGCCGCCACCTCCGGCGTCGGCAACACCGTCGGCCGAATCAACACCAGCAACTCCTTGCGCGTCTCCGCCGCATGCGTGCTCCGAAACAAATAACCCAGCAGCGGCACGTCCTTCAAATACGGAACCCCAGACGCATTCTTGTTCTTTTGCGTCTCCACCAACCCCCCCACGATAATCGTGTCATGATCCCGAACCGAGACCTTCGTCGAGGCGATCTTGGAACTGGTAATCGGCACATCCCCCACGTTCTGAATCGTCACGTTGCCCTGAAAACTGTCAATCTGCTGCTGTATCTCCATCACCACCAGCCCGTCCGGGTTGATCAAGGGCGTCACTTCCAGCGTCACCCCGATCTGCAACTGGTTGATCGAGGAATATCCCCCATACGCCCCGCCCCCGTAATAACTGGACGTCGGATACGGCCGCGATTCCCCCACAAACAGGCTCGCCGGCTCGTTGTGCGAGGTCTGAATCCGCGGCCGCTGCAAGATCCGCGCCCGGCTGTCCGACGCCAGCGCCGTCACCGTCGCATCCAAATCCTGGTTCCAGGACATCAAATAATTAAATCCCTGCCCCACCGGGTTGTTGGTCCCGCCCCCGCCCGCAAATCCCCCCGGCTGCAGCATGTTATTATAGTTGATCGCCCCCACCCCCGTCCACTTGCCCGTATGCTGCGGCCGCTGCAAATAGCTAAATCCCAAATCCCGGCTGTCGCTCAGCGTCACCTCGATGATCGCCGCCTCGATCAACACTTGCGCCAGGACCACGTCCAGCTTGCCCACAATCTCCTTGATGACTTTCATGTCCTCCCGCGTCGCATAAACCAGCAGCGAGTTGGTCCGCTCGTCCGAGATGATCTTGGTCTGCCCCAAAACCTGAATCTCCCCCTCCTGCGACGCCCGGTTGATGATGTTCTGCAGCCGCTGCGTAAACGTGCTCCCTCCCGCCCCCGCCGCCGGCGTGCCTGCCCGCCCCGGCGGCGTCGCCATCCCCGTCATCGGCTGCTGCCCCGGATACCCGCTCATCCCCGTCATGCTGCCCGGCCGGTTGATCCCCGTGCTCCGGCTGCTCCGGCTGGTCCCCGTCCCCGTGCTCCCCACCGTCGCTCCCCCGCCCCCGGAACTCAAACTGCTCAGCGCATTGGCAATCTCCACCGCCTGCGCATACTTGATCGGAATCACTTCCGATACATACTCCGACGGTATCACCACATCCACCTTCTCGATCAACTCCAGCATCCGCTTGATGTTCTCCGTGTAATCCCGCAACACCAAAATCTGGCTGCTGTCGATCGGCAAAATCGCGTTGGGAATCTTCCCAAACGGCGTCAACACCGCCACCATCTCGCTCGGCCGCACATACTTCAACTGCACGATATGCGTCACATACTGCCCCAACTCCGGCATCTGCGCCGCGCTGTTGGTGTCAAAGCGCGCCCCCGAACTGATCCCCTGCGCCTCCGGCAGCGCTTTGACAAACTTCTCCCCCACGTTGACCATGACGATGCCGTTAAGGGCCAACACCGCCTCCAACGCCTGAATCCCCTCCCCCAACGTCAAATGCCCCCGCGTGCTCAGCGTAATCGTCGGCGCCGGCAGCGTCGCCGGACGCAGCACGGTGCGTTGAACCATATCACTGTAGATATCCAGCACCTGCTTCAAATCAGCTTCCCGAAAGTCTATCATCCCCTCCGGCAACGGCGCCTCCAATGACGCAGCCGAACCCCTCGATGGCAACCCCGATCCCGGTCCCGGGGGAACGGCCGGCCCCGCCACGGGTGTAAACGGGCCTCCTGGAGAGGATGGCGAACGATTCCCTGCCGCCGGAAGCGCCGGGGGAGAGCCATTCGTTTCCGCCGTGGAAGCACGGGGTTTTACGAGAAGATTGGTTCCGACCAGATGGGCGGGCAGCCCGGGCGGCAAGTTTGCGGCCTTGCTGTCAGCGGGGGACAGACCGGCTTGCGGCGGCGTATTTCGGGCGCTCTCGGCAGCCACGGGATGTTCGGCGAGAAGAACGGTGGCAACCCCCGTAGCTGCCGGAACCGCGCCTTCCGGCAAACTGGCCGCACGGATCGTCTCCGATTCTCTGACCCGCATAGACTTATCATCAGCGCCTCGCGGGCGACCGTCTTTGCCGGCAAATGGGGCGCTTCCGCCGACCCCGTTACTGCCGCCAATCGCCGCACAGTTCGTCAAAAAACAATCCACGAGCCGGGCGCCGCCGTAGTTGTAAAGGCAGCCGCCGACAGCTTTGCCCCCATTCCCGCCATTGCCGGCGACGTAGCGCCCCGGGCCGCCATCGCCGCCCATGCCGCCAGCGGCGGTATTGTTGGCAAAATCGCAGTGGATCAGCCGGCCGTCGCCCAGCAGGCAAACCGCCCCGCCATAACTGTAGCCGCCGTCGGCGCCATTCACGCCGTAACCGCCGCCCGCCTCGCCCGCCGCGGCGCTATTTCCCCCCCGGGCGGTATTGCCAAAGAAGGCGCAATTGGAAAGCACCATGCCACCGGCGCTGTAAATGGCCGCGCCCGACCCCTCGGCTCCGGCGCCGCCCGTGCCGTCGTAGCCGGCAAAAACACTCGTCCCGGGGCTCCCGCCGCGGCCGCCGTTGCCTCCCGTGGCGGCGTTGGTATGGAACTGGCAATTAGTCAGCCAAAGCCTGCCCTCGCTGTAGATGGCGCCGCCAAAAGCCAAGGCGCCATCTCCGCCGTCGCCACCGTTGCCCCCCTGGTAGCGCCCCTCGCCGCCATTACCACCGTCGCCGCCATGTCCACCCTTGGCGCGATTGTCTGTAAATTGGCAATCGGTCGCCTCCAGGTTGCCGAGATTGTAGATTCCGCCCCCCGCCCCCGACTGCCCGGAAGATGCGCTTTTGCCTTTCTTTCCGTAATTCGGGTCATTATCGCCGTTCCGGCCATTCACTCCGTTGCGGCCGACGGCCTGGTTGCCAACGATGCGGCAATTATTCAATACGACCCGCCCGCCCGCCATATTATAAATGGCTCCGCCATAGCGACTCAGCCCGCCCTGCAGCGTCAGGTTTTCCAGCGTCAGGCAACCGCGCGGATAAACAGTAAACATCCGGCTCAGGTTGTTGCCCGTAATGGTTGTCTTGCCGTCTTCGTCCCCCCGAAGGGTAACGTCGGTGGTGATGGCGACGGCGTTCGTCAAGACCAGCCGGGGACAATCCGTAAGCTCCACCGTGCCGCCCTCCCGCACAGCCGCAAGGAATTCCTGAATCTGCGACTGGGAACAATCGGAAACCAGGTTGCCGTTGTTCGTGGGGTCTCCGAAATCGAGTGTCCCGTCGTCTTCTTCGAGGGCGCCCGGGTCTATTTCAGGAGGGACTGCTCCTCCGGCCGGAAGCCCCCCGGCCAGCAACGCTCCCAGCAGAACAAGCATGGCGACGGCGGCCCGCCCCGCCGAGGGGTGGCTTCGCCTGCTCTTCGGCGTTATCTGAATCCTGTTGCACATATTCTCACTCTTTCCGCGCGACCGCTCCGAAAGGCATGCTGCCGATTACGGTCTCCCTCCCTTTTCGGCTTTATCGGCGGCTTTGAGGCGGCGGATTTCCTCCGTCCGCAACTCGTGCTCCGTCTCCCGAACCCCCGGCAGCTTGTTCTTCTCCGCCGTCGCCGCCAGCGCCGCCACCTCCGGCGTCGGCAACACCGTCGGCCGAATCAACACCAGCAACTCCTTGCGCGTCTCCGCCGCATGCGTGCTCCGAAACAAATAACCCAGCAGCGGCACGTCCTTCAAATACGGAACCCCAGACGCATTCTTGTTCTTTTGCGTCTCCACCAACCCCCCCACGATAATCGTGTCATGATCCCGAACCGAGACCTTCGTCGAGGCGATCTTGGAACTGGTAATCGGCACATCCCCCACGTTCTGAATCGTCACGTTGCCCTGAAAACTGTCAATCTGCTGCTGTATCTCCATCACCACCAGCCCGTCCGGGTTGATCAAGGGCGTCACTTCCAGCGTCACCCCGATCTGCAACTGGTTGATCGAGGAATATCCCCCATACGCCCCGCCCCCGTAATAACTGGACGTCGGATACGGCCGCGATTCCCCCACAAACAGGCTCGCCGGCTCGTTGTGCGAGGTCTGAATCCGCGGCCGCTGCAAGATCCGCGCCCGGCTGTCCGACGCCAGCGCCGTCACCGTCGCATCCAAATCCTGGTTCCAGGACATCAAATAATTAAATCCCTGCCCCACCGGGTTGTTGGTCCCGCCCCCGCCCGCAAATCCCCCCGGCTGCAGCATGTTATTATAGTTGATCGCCCCCACCCCCGTCCACTTGCCCGTATGCTGCGGCCGCTGCAAATAGCTAAATCCCAAATCCCGGCTGTCGCTCAGCGTCACCTCGATGATCGCCGCCTCGATCAACACTTGCGCCAGGACCACGTCCAGCTTGCCCACAATCTCCTTGATGACTTTCATGTCCTCCCGCGTCGCATAAACCAGCAGCGAGTTGGTCCGCTCGTCCGAGATGATCTTGGTCTGCCCCAAAACCTGAATCTCCCCCTCCTGCGACGCCCGGTTGATGATGTTCTGCAGCCGCTGCGTAAACGTGCTCCCTCCCGCCCCCGCCGCCGGCGTGCCTGCCCGCCCCGGCGGCGTCGCCATCCCCGTCATCGGCTGCTGCCCCGGATACCCGCTCATCCCCGTCATGCTGCCCGGCCGGTTGATCCCCGTGCTCCGGCTGCTCCGGCTGGTCCCCGTCCCCGTGCTCCCCACCGTCGCTCCCCCGCCCCCGGAACTCAAACTGCTCAGCGCATTGGCAATCTCCACCGCCTGCGCATACTTGATCGGAATCACTTCCGATACATACTCCGACGGTATCACCACATCCACCTTCTCGATCAACTCCAGCATCCGCTTGATGTTCTCCGTGTAATCCCGCAACACCAAAATCTGGCTGCTGTCGATCGGCAAAATCGCGTTGGGAATCTTCCCAAACGGCGTCAACACCGCCACCATCTCGCTCGGCCGCACATACTTCAACTGCACGATATGCGTCACATACTGCCCCAACTCCGGCATCTGCGCCGCGCTGTTGGTGTCAAAGCGCGCCCCCGAACTGATCCCCTGCGCCTCCGGCAGCGCTTTGACAAACTTCTCCCCCACGTTGACCATGACGATGCCGTTAAGGGCCAACACCGCCTCCAACGCCTGAATCCCCTCCCCCAACGTCAAATGCCCCCGCGTGCTCAGCGTAATCGTCGGCGCCGGCAGCGTCGCCGGACGCAGCACGGTGCGTTGAACCATATCACTGTAGATATCCAGCACCTGCTTCAAATCAGCTTCCCGAAAGTCTATCATCCCCTCCGGCAACGGCGCCTCCAATGACGCAGCCGAACCCCTCGATGGCAACCCCGATCCCGGTCCCGGGGGAACGGCTGCCCCAGCCGGTCCCACTGCGGGCGTGATAACTCCCGTTGGGGTTGCGGTTGGTCCGGCCACATTATCCGCCCGGCTCACGGCTTGCGGGGCGGGAGTGCTCGGCGGCGCCAGCGGACGAACTCGCGTCTCCGAACCGGGAGTGGGCTCAGTCGGCCGGACCCCCGTTCCAGTGGGCGGCGCATTGGTGACGGCGGCAACCCCTACACGACGGGACGTCGAGAGCCGCCGGGTCGTATTCGTGTCCCGCCGGCTGCGGCTGCCAATATCGGGCGGAAGCGGGGGTTCGGGGACGACGAGGGGTGACCGGGCGGCGGCCGGAGCGACCCCGGCGGCGGGATCTCCGGGCGCAACCGCCGGCGGAGGCGTGGCAACCGGAGGAGATTGCGCCCACAAAGGCAGACCGAATAACAGCAAAGCAAAAAAGACCGCGTTCACGGATTGGGAGTAGGAGAAGGAGTTGCCATTTTGGCCGACGCCGGCGGCGTTTTGGCGTCGGGCGCCGTTTTCCGGGGTGGGTTCTTCTGATAACTGGCCACCAGTTTAACCATGCCGCTGAGTTGCTGCCGCGGCGGATCCGGTTTCAGCGACAGGTCCCGGACGCGAATCAGCGAATCGCCGGCGCCCAGGCTATACAAGAAGTCCACCAACTGCGCTTCCTGGGATTGCACGGTAATCAACTGGGTCAGCTCCAGAAAGAACTGGTTGGTCTGGGTGGAGGTCCGGCCCAGGCTCTGGATGCCTACGCCGCTCTGCGACTGCTGATCTTGAATGACCCGCACAAACTGGTTTTGCTGGTCCTCGACCGGCACATCCAGGCCCTGCCGGGCGAAGGTGTTGATGCCCGCCTGGTATTTCTGCGCCTGGTCAATTTCCGCCTGCCAGCGCTCGAGTTTCTTCTGCGCCTCAACCCGCCGCCGCTGGGCGTCGCTCAAATCGGAGAAATGCGGCACCACAAACCACATGTTGAGCACTACAAACAGGACAATGCCCACCACGACCACCAGGCGCTTCTCAAACGGGCGCAAGTTAAGGCGATCCAGATAGCTCGTCATAGCGCCTCCGTCCGTCGCAATTCGAGCACACAATGCCAGCTCACCGTCTCGCCCCGCCGCTCCCAGGTCAGCGGCGGGGTGTTCGGGTTGAATAAAAGCTGGCCGTTGGGCGCCACCTTGCGGATGTCGTCATGGAACGCCGTGAGCAATTTCGTCTGGTCCGCCGGCGCGGTGCCGCTCAATGTCAGCTTTTTCCCTTCGCTGAAGTTGTAGCTTTCCAAGGTGACCCCGTCGGGCAGCAGTTCGGCAACCGCTTTCCAGCAATCCAGCGCGGCGAACTTCAAGTCCTGCCGGTCTTTCAAGACCTGGAGTTTCGCTTTGAGTTGCAGGGCGTTGGTGAAGATCGGCCCGCGTTCGGCCGCCTGCTGCTCGACGGCGTGCGTGCGATAAAGTTCCACCTGGAGCCGGGCGAAATAAATCAGCACGCCCGCCAGGTAAAGCGCGACGATTGCTCCCAGCCCGCGCATCCACAGGCGATCCACAAACTGCTGGCGGTAGCGGGTTGCATACTCTTCGGGCAGCAGATTGGCCTGCGCCCCGGCCCGCGTCGCTCGCGTGGCCGTCAAAGCGGCCAGCCCCGCCACCGTGACGGGCTCCACCAGTTCGACCGGCTGCGCCAGCCCCGTGCGCAGCGGCGGTTCCCAGTCGGCGGCGGCCGGGCCATCGGCCACCAAATGCCAGGTGGGCGGCGTAGTCAGCCAGCCTTCCAATTCGCCCGCCCAGGCCATCTGCAGCAATTGTTCCCGCAGGCTCTCCGGGCGCCCGGACGGCGGCAGCGTGAGCAGCCCGAGATTCTGCAGCACCCCGCCATACCACCAGGCAACCAGCGCCGTATTCCGGCTCCCGGAGGGTTCCGGGTAAACCCAGGCGCCGTCGGCGGTAATGGCGGTCGCCTGCAATTGGTCCAGCAACGGCAGCTCCAGCCGGTCGGCCAGGTACCCCTGCCCCTCCAATGCCCCGAGAAACTCCTCCACCTCGTTGCGCGACGCGATCAGCACGATCACCGTCTGCAGATTGCCCTCGGCCGGCGGCAGGATCTGGATGCTCCAGACGATTTGCGCGACCGGGAACGGAGACAGCCGCTCCAATTGCAGTTCCACCATCGCGAGGGTCTCGTCCAGATCGCTGACCGGCAACTGCACCACCCGCAGAAAAACCCGCTCCGGCGGCAGCCAGACCACGTTGAGCCGGGGTTGAAACAGCGACCGCCAATCCTTGGCCACCAGGGACGCCGGCAACGCCTTGCCGGCCGGCACCGTATGCTCGCGGTTCAGCACGAAATTCCGCCCCTTGGCGTCAAATTGCCAGAGCTGCCGCGCCTGCGCGTCCACCTGAAGCACGTTGCAGGAATGAACCGAACTCTTCCCCGGCTTCTTTCGGGCCGCCGGGCTCGCCGTCTTCGCCGCCGCCGCTGGCTCGGCCCGTGCGGGCTTTGGCTCTTTGGCCTTCACTCGTTTCCAGACCCACATCGCGACCAGGCAAAGGCTCAGGACAATAATCCCCAGGACCGGGAAAAACACGCGGCTGGCCGTCAGGGCGCGCAATTGATCGGCGATTCCAGACCCCGCCCCCGTCGCCGAAGCGGCATTGGTGCCGACCCCGGGCGGAACGGCGGACGCCAGGGCGTTGGTGCCGGTCCCGGGCCGCGCGGGAGCCGGCGGCACCGGGCCTTTGGGAGCGGGCGGAAGCGGTGCGCCGGGCGTCTGAACCCGGGCAGTTGCCGGCGCGGCGACGGCAGGCGCATTGGTTCGCGCGCCCGGCGTCCGTAACGCCGTTGCCGGAGACCCGGCGGCGGGACGCGGCGCCGCCGCGTTGGTGCCCGCGGGCGGGGCGGCCGAATGTGGCGCCGGGTCGCAACCAGCCAGCCCAAAACCCAGAAGCGCGGCCGCGATCAATCGCCCTCCGGCCCGGCCGAAAAGCGCGCAGAAAGAAAACCTGCACCCGCCGCCGCCCGTGATGGTTCGCCAGGTCTTCACCGCTTAATCCCCGCCGCCACCTTGCGATCCTCGGCCAGCGCGTCAAGATGCTCCTCGATCTGGGTCACGCGCAGCACCTCCTCGATCGTCGTCTGCCCGGCCCGGACCTTGTTCCAGCCGTCAGTGCGGAGCGTGCGCATGCCAAACTCGATGGCCTGCTGGGCAATCGTGGACGCCGGCGCCCGGTTCAGAATCAGCGGGCGCAGCGACTCGTTGAGGATTAGCAGTTCATAAATGCCCATGCGCCCCTGGTAGCCAAGCTGTCGGCAATCCTCGCACCCCACCCCGTGCCAGAACTTCGCCGTCTCAATTTCGTGCTCCGGAAATCCAATCCGGCGCAAATAATCCTTCTCGACCTTCTGCTCCTGCTTGCAGTGGGGGCAAATGGTCCGCACCAGGCGCTGGGCCATGACCGATTCCACCGAAGAGGCGACCAGGAACGGCTCGATGCCCATATCAATCAACCGCGTGAACGCGCTCGGCGCGTCATTGGTATGCAGCGTACTGAACACCAGGTGCCCCGTCAGCGCCGCGCGAATCGCAATCTCCGCCGTCTCCAGGTCGCGAATCTCGCCCACCATGATCACATTCGGGTCCTGCCGCAGGATATGCCGCAGCCCCATGGCAAACGTCAGCCCGATCTCCGGCCGCACCGCAATCTGGTTGATGCCCTTCAACTCGTATTCCACCGGCTCCTCGATGGTGATGATGCGTTTATGCACCGAGTTGATCGTGCTCAAAAACGCGTAGAGCGAGGTGGACTTGCCCGAACCGGTCGGCCCGGTGACCAGGAAGATGCCGTGCGGCTTGACGATGATCTCGCGGATGGCCTTCTCCTCCAGCGGCGAAAACCCCAGCTTGTCCAGGCTCAGGAAAATCTTGCCCCGCGTCAGCAACCGCAGCGACACGCTCTCGCCGTAAACCGTCGGCACCGTCGAAACGCGGATGTCAATCTCCTCCCCCTTGATGCGCACATTGATGCGGCCGTCCTGGGGCAGGCGCTTCTCGGCGATGTTCATGCCCGACATTACCTTGATGCGCGAGATCAGCGCCGCCTGGTAGCGCTTGAGCTGCGGCGGCATGGGCGTCTGGTGCAGGATTCCGTCAATGCGATAGCGGATGCGCAGCTCATCCTCCGCCGGCTCGAAGTGGATATCCGTCGAGCGGTCCTTGAACGCCTCCCAGATCACCTGGTTGACGAACTTGATGACGCTGGCCTCCTGGTCCCCCTCGGTGATTTCCTTCTGCTCGCCCACCAGCAGTTCCAGCGGCTCGTCTTCCGCCATTTCATCCAGAGTCTCGGCCCCGACGCCGTAGTATTTCTTGAGCGCCTTTTCAATTTCCGCCTTGGGCGCCAGCGCAAATTGCACCGGGCCGCGCGCGTCGAAGCGCACCGCGTTCAGCATCGCCGCGTCAAACGGATTGCTCACCACCACCTGCAGCCCGCCCTCGCCGGCCTGCGTCGGCAACACCGTGTGCTGGAAGGCGACCTTGGTCGAAATCCGGTTCCGCACCTCGGCGGGGATGGTTACCCGGGGCAGGTCCAAATACGGCCACTGGAGTTTGTGGGCCAATTGCTGGAGAAAAACATCCTCCGCCAGCCCCCGCTCCCGGCAAATAAACGCCAACAGCGGCTCCTGCGAACCGCTGGCCGCCGCCACCTTCCAGGCCTTGTTCCATTCATCGAACTGCTCGGGAGTGGCCAAGCCCACCTGGGCTAAAAACTGCTTGAGCGATAAAAAAGCCATCTATCACCACGCCATCTATGCCGTCTTTACTGTTTTGATACACACCAGAGTAGGGAAAGTTGCGAAAGGGGTCAAAGTATTTAAGCGCCCGCCGGGGATGAAAGACCGCCCGGCCGCGCGCCGAAAACAACTCCCCGCAAACCGTGACCCAATACCCCTTCCCGGAAAGGACGCCCGAACGGGCTAACCTGGGTGCCGCACGGGGGCCGGCCGGTGACACCGGAAGGGGAGGTGGGCGTGCAGACCATCGCTGGCGGGCGCTACGCGGTGTTTCTACACCGGGGGCCGTATGAGAATCTGCTGGGGGCCTACCAGCATATTTTGGGGGAGTGGCTTCCCGGCAGCGGCGAAGAATTGCGGGACGTGCCGTGCTTTGAACGGTATTTGAACTCGCCGGGACACACGCGGCCGGAGAACCTGAAAACAGAGATTTACCTGCCGTTGAAGTAACGGCCGACGGCGGCGGGGACCGGGCGCCAGTTCAGGCCGCCGCGGACTGGCCGAAGACATTGATTACGATCACGCCGGCAATGATAAGCCCGATGCCCAGGAACGTCGGCAGATCGAGGCGCTGATCATAAATAAACCAGCCGGCCAGAGTCACCAGGGCAATGCCAACGCCCGACCAAATGGCATAGGAAACGCCCAGGGGAATGGTGCGCAGAACCAGCGAAAGAAAGTAAAAAGAAATGCCGTAGCCCGTTACCACGAGCAGCGTGGGAACCCCGCGGGTGAACCCCTGCGCGGCTTTAAGGGCGGCGGTGCCGATGACTTCGGAGACGATTGCGACGGCCAGATAAATCCAGTGCATGCAACGATAAAGCCCCAGGCCGCCCCGCCAGGACAAGCCGAATCTCCGCCCACCGGCACAGCCCGCCCTCCGGGTTGCGATTGATTGCTGCCCCAAGCCCGGCCGCATGGTATAAAATCAACAGTGCAACTGGAATGGCCCTGGTGCCGCCCCCCGCCCGCCGCACCGGCGTCGGCGTGGGTGGCGGTCGGTTCCCGGAGCGTGCGGCTCTGGTTTGTCCGCCACCGCCGGGCGCGGCGCTATGTCCTGCGCCTGCGCGCGGACGGCGCGGTTCGCGTCACCGTGCCCCGGGGCGGCTCGGTGGCGGAGGCCCAGCGTTTTGCGGCCCGGAGCGCGCCCTGGATCGAGCGGCAGCTTTTGCGGCAGGCCCGCGCGCCGCAGCCCCCGGCGCGCTGGCCGGCGGGAACCGAGTTCCTCTTCCGGGGCGAGCGCGTGCGCCTGGAGGCCGCGCGCACGGACGCGGGAAACGTCATCCGCTTCGGGACCGAGGCCGTCCCCGTAGCCGGGATGGACGGCGATTTGCGCCCGGCCGTCGAGCAACACCTGCGGCGGCTGGCGGCGCTCGAACTTCCGGCGCGCGTGCGCGAACTGGCCGCCCGGCATCATTTGTCCGTGCGGCGCGTGACCATCCGCAGCCAGCGCTCGCGCTGGGGTTCCTGCTCGCCCCGCGGCACCATCTCCCTCAACTGGCGCCTGGTGCAGACACCGCCCTGGGTCCGCGATTACCTCGTGCTGCATGAACTGGCGCACCTCCGGGAAATGAACCATTCCCGGCGGTTTTGGGCGGAAGTGGCCCGCCTCTGCCCGAACTACCGCGAGGCGGAACGCTGGCTCAAAGAACACGCGGATTTGCTGACGCCGCAAATTCAGGGTTGTCCCCCGCCGGGAGGCGGGTAAAATCGGCAGCATGAAACCTCTCCTGCCCGCGGCCCTGTCAGCCTGGCTGCTGCCGCTAACGCTGGCGCTCGGCCAATCCTCCCCCGCCCGCCCCAACATCCTGTTCATCATGTCCGATGACCACGCCGCGCACTCCATCAGCACCTACGGCAGCCGCGTCAACCAGACGCCGCACATGGATCGGCTGGCCCGGGAGGGAATGCGTTTTGCCAATTGCTTTGCCGTCAACTCGATCTGCAGCCCGAGCCGGGCAACGATTCTGACCGGCAAATACAGCCACCTGAACGGCGTGCCAACCTTCAACCGCTTCGACGGCTCGCAGCCCACCGTGGCGAAGTACCTGCAAAAGGCGGGGTATTACACGGGCATGATCGGCAAATGGCACCTGGGCAGCGAACCGACGGGATTCGACCACTGGATCGTGCTGCCGGGCCAGGGCGCCTATTTCGATCCCGCCTTCCTCACCCCCGACGGCCGCCACGTCCGCAAAGGCTACGTCACCGACCTCATCACCGACCTGGCGCTGGACTTCCTCCGGAACCGGCCCCCGGACAAGCCGTTCTTCCTGATGTGCCACCATAAAGCCCCCCACCGCCCCTGGGAACCGGATGAAAAACACCGCGCGCAGTTCGCCGGCAAGTTCATCCCCGAACCCGCGACGCTGCGCGATGACTACACCACCCGCACGGACGCCATCCGCGAGTGCCGCCAGAAGGTCCTGGAAGATCTGACGCGCCGCGATCTCAAGCTCGAACCCCCCGCCGGCCTGAGCGTGGCGGAGCGCAACAAATGGCTGGACGTCGCGCCGATGGAAATCGAGACGGTCATCAACGGCCAGACCCGGAAACTGGCCGGCGAGGAACTCCGCGCCTGGAAATACCAGCGCTACCTGCAGGACTACCTGGCCTGCATCCAGTCGGTGGACGACAGCGTGGGCCGGCTGCTTGCGTGGCTGGACCAGAACGGCGCGGCCACCAATACCGTGGTAATCTACACCAGCGACCAGGGATTCTTCCTCGGCGACCACGGCCTCTACGACAAGCGGTTCATGTACGAGGAATCCATCCGGATGCCCTTCCTGGTCCGCTGGCCGGGGGTAATCAAGCCCGGGTCAACCCAGGCGGCTATGGCAATCAACCCCGACTTTGCCCCCACTTTTATGGAATTAGCCGGGCAACGCCCGCCGCCGGATATGCAGGGCCGCAGCCTGGTGCCGCTGTTCAAGGGATCACGGCCCGCCGACTGGCGCACGAGCTGGTACTATCGCTACTACCACGACCCCGGCAACCACAACACCCGGGCCCACTACGGCCTGCGCACCGAAACCCAAAAGCTGATCTGCTTCTGGAAGACGGATCAGTGGGAAATGTACGACCTCGTCCAGGACCCGGCCGAGCTGCATAATCTCTACTACGACCCGGCCCACAAAAAACAGGCCGAACGCCTCAAAGCCGAGCTTTACCGCCTCAAAAAGGAGGTCAAGGACGACGACCAATACGCCGTTCAACAGCCGCCGCACGACGTGTCCGGCGTCCCGGCGGCCAAACCCAAGCCCAAACCCTGAACCGCCCCCCGGCGACCCGCTCAACCAGCGGACACGCTGAAGCCAGGGCGGCCCCGAAATCCCGGATGCGGCGCGCTGGTCCCAGAGACCGGCTAGCCCCCTTTTTTTTCACCTGCCAGCCGCGCGTCCCCCCGCAGCCCACCCGGGCTGCTTCCGGCCGGGGCAAGCGCACCGGGTGGCTGTTTTTCGGACGGAACCGCGGCGGGAGGGTCCGGCCCGGGCCGGAAAGGCCCGCGGGGGAGGGAAACAATATTTGAATGAAAAAGGACGGAAGATGTCTTATATTGAAAGCGTCAGCAGCGGCCTATGTCCTGTTTAACCTACCATCGGACAAATCGCGCAGGGGGGAATGGCACGCTTCTGGCTTGGCTAAACCTCAATCAATAAACAATGCTATGACTAAATCGCTGGAACACATCGGTGAAGCAGTCCAAAACCCCAAACACTCTTTCCGCAAGTCGGATAGCCGACCCAAGAAATCCCTCAAACATCGCTACGAACGCCGGAAGATCAAGGAATACCTGCAGTTGGGAGAGTGGACTGCCCGGGAAGCAACCTAGCGACCCCGGGATCTCCCCATAAATGAATCTGCCACGCCGCCGGCGTGGCTTTTTTTTCCCTACTTCATGAGCAGCATCTGCCGCGCGCGCTTGATGGCGCAATTGAGCCGCCGCTGGTAATGCGCCGGCAACCCGGTATATTTGCGGGGCAAAATGCGTCCCTGGTCCGTCACAAACTGGCGCAACAGCGCAACATTCTTGTAATCCAGCGTATCGAGCGTGAAATCAATCTTGGGCTTGGGCCGCGGGGCGCGGGTTTCCCCGTAGGCGGAGCGCTTGCGCCCGCCGCGTTTGTCCGGTTTATCGGTGCGAGTCTTGCGAGGCATAAATCGTGGCTACTTGATTTCGCGGTGAAGCGTGTGCCGGCGCAATGCCGGGTTGTATTTCTTGATTTGCATCTTTTCGGGCTTGAGCTTCTTGTTCCGAGTCGTGGTATAGCGGGAAGGGGATTTGCCCTCCTTGCGCGCCTCGGTGCATTCCAGCGTAATGATTTCTCGGGGCATGATTATTCCTTTTCTTTGGATTTCTCTTCGGCGTCTTCGTCTTCGGGCTCGGGCTCCGCCGCGCCGGCGGCATCCACAGAGCCCAGCGAGGCCAGGCGGCGCTGCCGCAAGGCGCCCTCCCGTTCGAGCTGGGCCTGAGCCTGCACGGTAAAGCGCGTCCAGGGAATGGCCTCCAGGCGCGCCGGGGGAATGGGTTTGCCCGTCAGCTCGCAGATGCCGTACGTGTTCTTTTCAATGCGCTTGAGCGCCTGGTCAATCTCGTAAAGCGCGTCCTGGTCGGCGGACAGCAGGCTCAACGCAAAATCACGGTCAAAGTTATCCGTGCCGGAATCCGCCATGTGCAGACTGTAACTGGCGATCTGCTCGGCCGATTCCCTGGCCCGGCCATCGCGCTGGCGGGTCAACTGGTCGCGCAATTCCAGCAGGTGAACGTAGTATTTCGCCCACTGGGGCTTGACCGCGATCATGCCGCCCTTTTTCACACCGGCCGACGCGGGCCGCCCCAAAATGGCCGCGGCCGTGGCCGCGCCATGCGGCTTCGAACGCGCCCGGGGCGCGGCCTTGGGACGCGCCTTGGGACGCGGCTTGGGGCGCGCTTTGGGGAGCGGCTTGGCCTTCTTAATCGCTTTTTTCTTTTTCGTACTCACACCGGAAACTGCTCGGTTCACTCAAACTGCGGTTCCTGACCGCCTCGCTCGGAACGCCGGGCGTCCCTTCGAGAGCTGTGGAATATAGCAGAACCGGGCCGCCACGCCACAACAATCTTCAAGAATTTGCGAAGCAAGACCATCAAGCCCGATGAAAAGAAACCGCGCCTCTCCCGTCAACGACTGCGGGAAAGCCCTCAAATCCCCAAACCAACCCAGGCCCGGCTGCGCGCCCCACACGCCGCGCCGGACCCCTTTGCCCTGGAGAAAAGGATTGAGGCCAGGCTGAAGATATTCTTCACTGTCCCGGGTAACCTGGATCGTGAGTCAACCAAGACCTGGCGGCCCCCCGCCCCGGGGAACATTACCCGTGAGACAACTCGGCAGCCCAATGAAACGATATCAGAAACTTGCCCTGGTTGGTGTGGTGGCGTTCCTGGAATGGGCCGCGCCGGCGCAAGCCGCGCGACTGTGCGAGCGCTGGCAACAAGCGTATTCCGGGGACGATGCCACCGGAACAAACGTAATGGGCCTGTGGATGTTCCGGGATACCCGGGACGGATCGGCCCAAGGGCGGAACGCCACTTTGCAGGGAGCCGTCATTGCGCCCGGCGGCAAGTTTGGGCCGTGCCTCGAGTCCTTTCGCGGCTACCCGATTGAGGACAAACGGCACGCAGCCGTGATTCCCAATTCTCCCGGGCTCACACCCCCCGGGGCGTTCACGCTGGAACTGTGGATTCAACCCAAGCCGGAAATTGACGGCTATCCCGAAGCCTTCCTGGTGGATAAGAAATACGTGGCCCATACGGATTACCAACTGGTGCTGGGCGCCGCGGACGCGACCGGCCAACGCCGGCTAAGCATGCGGCTCGGTTTTGGCCAGGACTCGGAGACCTACGTCTCCTCCCCGGCCCTCTACGCTACGAACGAGTGGTGCCACATCGCCTTCACGTACGACGGCGCGGGAACGGGGAGCTTTTATCGGAATGGCGCGGCGCTGGGCGGAGCGACCCGGCCGGGCCGGGCCGGGGTGGCTCCCGGGCCGCACCCGCTTTCTATCGGCGACCGCATCGGCAGCCTGTATCATGGTTTTCCGGGCTTTATTACGCAGGTGCGGATTTGCCGGGGCGTGCTGGAGTTCCGCCCCGCCTCGGTGACGTATGAATCGGACCGCAACGTGTTCGTGCGCATGGAGCCGGCGCCGGCGCTCGCGTTCTCCGTGGTGAACCGGCAGCGCGCCCCCCTGAACGGAGCCTCCGTCGTATTCGCGCTGGACGGCGCGGAATTGCAGCGCGTGTCCTTGCCCGCCCTGGCCTCGGGCCAGTCGCATCGGATCGAGGTGCCCTTCGACACTTCGCTCCGCCCCGGTGAATACGCGGTGCAGGCGCGGCTTGAAATGGGCGGCGAAATGCCCGGCGCGGGCGAGGAAACGTTCCCGGTCACCCTGACGGCCCGGAAACCGCCGCGCATGCCCGTCGTCATGTGGGGGATTTACGGCGCGGCAAACGTGATCAAGGAACTGCCGCGCCTGAAGGAAATCGGGTTCACGCACTGTCTCGGGTTCGGAGCGGACATGGGCGCAATCTATGACGCCGGCAAGCCCGCCGCTCCGGACAAACCGGAAAACGTGGCGGCCGTCAAGCGCATGCTCAACACCGCATTGGCCAATGACCTGGGCGTGCTTGCCTCCTTATCGCCCGGGCGCTGGGCGGCGGAGTCCCGGACCGAACTCCGGCGAATCGGCAAAAACGGAAAACCCCCGGACGGGAAACCGTCGCTGTGCGCGGCGGCGCCGGAACTGCGCCCTTTCTGTTTCAACGTCGGCGCTTCCGTCGCCCAGGCCTACGGGAAGTTCCCCGCCTGGCAAGCCGCGCTCCTGCACACCGAGGTTCGGGACGGGGCGGATGTCTGTTATCACGCGCATGACCGCGCGGCTTGCCGCCAGGCCACCGGACAGGATTATCCGGTCGAAACTCCCGGCAAACGCGGCGTGGATTACACCCAACTCAAAGATTTTCCGGCCGACCGCGTGATTCCGGATGACCACCCGCTCTTGCGTTTCCTGGCCTGGTATTGGCAGGAGGGCGACGGCTGGAACCGGCTGAACACCGAGCTGCACCGGGGGCTGAAATCCACCGGCCGCCCGGATCCGTGGACGTTTCATGACCCGGCCGTGCGCGTGGCCAGCGTGTATGGCAGCGGCGGCCAGGTGGATGTCATCTCCCAATGGACCTATTCCTACCCGGACCCGATCCGCATCGGGCTGGCGACGGATGAGTTGCTGGCCATGGCCCGCGGCGCCGCTCATCCGCAACGGGTCATGAAGATGACGCAGATCATCTGGTATCGCTCGCAAACCGCGCCCCTGGCCAAAGGAGACGAAGTTCGGAAAGGAGCCCGCTCCCCCTGGGAAGACACGGAGCCCGACGCCGCGTTTCTCACGATCGCGCCGATGCACCTGCGCGAGGCGTTCTGGACCAAGCTCGCGCGCCCGGTGCAAGGCATCATGTATCACGGCTGGGGATCACTGGTGCCGGATACCGGCGAAAGCGCTTATCGCTACACGCATCCGCAAACCCGCCACGAACTGCGCCGGTTGATCAAAGCGGTGGTCGAGCCGCTCGGCCCCACGCTCCTGCAGGTGCCGGACCGCCCGGCCGACGTGGCCTTCCTGGAAAGTTTCGCCTCCCAGATGTTCGCGCGGCGCGGCACTTACGGCTGGGGAAACGGCTGGGCCGGGGACGCTTACCAGGCCCTCCTGTGGGCGCGGCTTCAGCCGGAAATCGTGTTCGACGAAACCGTGGCCCGCGGCGGGCTTGATCGTTTCCGCATCCTGGTGATGATGGATTGCGACGTGCTGACTGCCCGCGTCGTATCGCGGGTGAGGGCGTTTCAACAAGCCGGGGGAATCGTGGTTGCGGACGAGCGGTTATGCCCGGCGATCACGGCGGACGTGGTCATCCCAAGCTACACCCGCACGCGGAAAGCCGATCAAGACCGCACCGCGCTCATGGCCAAGGCGGCCGAGCTGCGGGCGGCGCTCGGAGATCGTTATCAACCTTATTCCGACTCCTCCACCCCGGACGTCGTGACCCGCTGCCGCGCCTATGGCAGCACGGACTACCTGTTCGCCGTAAACGACCGGCGCGAGTTTGGCGACTACGTCGGCCAGCATGGCCTGGTGATGGAAAACGGCCTGCCCACGGAGGCCACCCTCTCGCTGGCCCGGCCCCGCGGGCACGTTTATGATTTGGCGGCCGGACGCGAGCTTGAACCCATCCCCGGCCGGAGCCCCCTGCAAATCCGCCGCGAGTTCGGCCCCGGGGAGGGCTGCGTGCTGATGGTCACCGCCGCCGCGATCGCCGGGGTGCGCATTGAAGCCCCCCGGCAGGCGGTGGCCGGACAGTCAATCCCGTGCGGCATATCGGTCGTGGATGCGGACGGCCAACCCCTCAATGCCGTGGTGCCGCTGCAAGTGGAAATTAGCGATCCCGCCGGAGCCGAAGCCGAGTGGAGCGGCTTCCACGGCGCCCGCGACGGGCGGTTGCAGTTGCATCTCGCCATCGCCCCCAATGATCGCCCCGGGCTGTGGCGGATTCACGCGCGGGAACTGGCTTCCGGCCGCGCCGCCGCCGCGTACTTTCGCGTCGAACCCCCGGCGAAACCTCCGCTGCGTTGAACAAACCGCGCCGCGCCGCCGGCATGGCCAACCCGGCCCCGCGCGGCCCCGCCCGCCCCGCCCCGGCCGGGCGATCAATGCTTCTCGATGCAGGCGTAGGCGTTGTGGTGGTGGATGCTTTCCTGGTTTTCCGCCTCCACCTTGTACCACGTCACCTCGGGAAGCGCGTTGAGCTTGAGCGCGACGTTGCGCACCAGGTCCTCCACAAACACCGGGTGCGTGTAGGCATGCTCGGTGACGGCCTTCTCGTCCTGCCGCTTGAGCAAGGCATACAACTCGGCGCTGGCGGAGCTCTCGATCAGGGCAATCACATCCTCGATCCACACGGCCTTCCGCGACCGGATCTGCACCGTCACCTCGCCGCGCTGGCTGTGGGCCCCGTAGTCCGAAATCGCCTTCGAGCACGGGCACAGGGTGGTCACGCCCGCCTTGACCGTCAGCAAAAACCGGATTTCCTCCCGCCGCGCCATGGCGTCGAACCGCGCCTGGTAGTCCATGACGCTTTCCATGCCGGTCACCGGCGCCTGCTTCACCATGAAATAGGGGAACTCGATTTCCAGCCGGGAGGTCTCCGCCTGGAACTTCGCCTGCATGGCGCGCAGGATGGCGGTGAGGTTCTCCACGTGGATGATATTGCCATGCGCGTTGAGCACCTCGATAAACCGGCTCATGTGGGTGCCCTTGAACTCCGGGGGCAAATCCACAAACATGCCGATCGTGGCGACGGTGTTCTGCACCAGCCGCGCCTTGTCGCGCACCTGGATGGGAAACCGCAGCCCCCGCACGCCCACCTGGTCAATGCGCAGCTCCCGGTGATCCCGCTCGTTCTGCTTGTCGTGCAGCGGGGCCGGCGCGGCCCGGCCCGGACGCCCGCCCCGGGCGGCCCCGCGCCCCGGACGGCGCGGCAGGCGGCGGCGCCCGGCCCCGGCGGCGGCGCGGCGGACGCGCGCGCGCGGGGCGCCATTCTCATTTGGCTTGAACATGCGCCCAATCTAACCGATGCCGGCGGCGATGTAAAATGCTTCGCCCGGGGTGCATCTGAACACTGTCCTTAGTTGGAGGCCCAAAGCTCGTCCCAGGGGTGGTTGCGGCGGGCTTCATCGAGCGCGCAGAGGTTGCGGAGCCCGGTTGGGGTCCAGAACTGCCCGCAACGTTTGAAGCGGGTTTGCTTCTGCCGACAAGCCGATTCGACCGCGCCAGAGCCGATCGGCCATCCGCGGCGGGCCATCCGCTGGTAGTGCACCCGTTCCGCATGGCTTTGAAAGGAGTTCTGCTCCCGCCGAATGATCTCGCCGGCTTCGCCCGGGGGGTGCCGGAGCCGCGCCATCTGGCGCAGGGCTTTTTGTTCTTGGCCCCGGCGCAGTTTATGCCGCAGAGGTTTGACCCCGCGTGAAAGCGCCGGTTGGGTTTCGCCGCGTAAGGCGCGTCCCAAACTCCACAGGTGC
>Ga0208822_1000354_pt1 | contig 36103 bp, 33 predicted proteins | sample AD_STIC08_MetaG_FD_184435 | JGI IMG/M metagenome (GOLD analysis project Ga0208822, IMG submission 184435) | Active sludge microbial communities of municipal wastewater-treating anaerobic digesters from USA - AD_STIC08_MetaG (SPAdes) (version 2) | ecosystem: Engineered > Bioreactor > Anaerobic >...
GAGGAGGATTTAATTAAGCAGCTATAAAAACAGATTGATAAATTAGATTTTAAAAAACTGCCAGTTCAAGATAAGATTGAGGGGGAGATTAAAAGATTTAAGAAATTTCAAATGATGGCAACTGGCAAAAATCAAAACATCGACGTGAGCGACGTCGATGTTAAAAGCTATATTAAATTTTTGTTAAAAGAGGGTGAGGATCAAGAAAAAAGAAATTTACTTGTATCGTTAAATGGAAAAATAAAACTAAGTCAGAAAGTAGTAGAAATTATTTAAATATAGTTTATCTTAAGTTTATATTTAATTTATTTACTGTTTTCATTTAATTTTATTTTTCTTATTACAAACCAACTGCATTAACTCCGTATTCTGCTTGTGCTTGTGTAAATCCCTCATATTTTAACTGTTCAATTAAACTGCCACGAGAAAAAGACGAATAATTCATATACTCTTCAGCGCTTTTAACTGCTTGTTCGTTCCAATCAGCACCAGAGTTATCTACTCCATAAACTGCATCTGAATTAGAAAATTTTTCATATTCTAATTGTTTAATGAGGCCACTACGAGAAAAAGCTGAATAGCCTAAATAAGATTTTGCACTTCTAATCGCGTTTCTTTGGCTAACTGTTTCACTTTGTGTCGACTCTGGTTTATCTTCAATTTTAACAGGAGTTGGGCTTTGACTAACAACCGGAATTGGAGATTTAGCTTCTTCATAATTTTCATTATTTTTTTCATTCAAAGCAGAAATTATCTCTGCTTCATTTACCTCCTCTTCATTGTTCTTAATTTGTGACTGCTCCTCATCTATTTGATTAGTTGTAGTTACTTCGTTTATTATATTTCCGTCATCAGCAAATTGTTGCTCTTCCTTTTTCTCAGCTTGTTGAATATTGGGGTCGGTGGAAGAAGAATTAACAGTCGCACCAAAAATGATTAAACCAATAACGATGACTCCAATTTTCATGCCTCTTGAAAAACTAAATTTCCATTTTTTATCCACTATTTTTGTAACAGGTGGAAGAATAACCGTCGCCATTACTAACATAACTAATCCTGGTATTGGATCTGAAAAAATAGAAAAAATTCCAGTTAAGGCAAAAAGGATGCCAAAAATCCAACTAAGCACTAAGCTTATTGTGACTTTTTTACTTTGAGTTGTTTGATCACTCATATTTTTTATATTAATTATAAAAAGGTCTTATGTCGTTAAAACAAAAACGGACACCCGACCTTGGTTGCGAAACCACACACGGTATCCGTGAGGACCCTATTTGTGTTAGGTCGGAATGTCCGTTCCTGTACACAAATAAGGCAAATTACCCCTAAAAAAGGAATAGCCTCACGAATATACAAATGTGGTTTCGCACTCACAATATAACGCAAAAACATCGAAAAGTAAAGGAAAGTTACCAACAACTTGGATTTATTAATGAAAATGCAAAAAATTAATACTTTCTATTTTTTTTCTAATATGTTATGATATTGTCATATTAATAAATAAGACAAGAATATGATAACCAAAAAACAAAAAGAAGTTTTATCCTTTGTTGAAAATTATAATAAAAAAAATGGCTACTCCCCGTCTCTGGAAGAAATTAGAAAAAGATTTAAATTATCATCTGTTTCGACAGCTCATCATTATATAAAGCAATTAAATAAATTAGGTTATTTAGAAAAAGAAGAGAACCATCCTAGATCAATATCCATTTCTAATTCTGGAATTATTGAAATTGAAATAGTTGGGACAATAACAGCTGGAAGTCCTATTGAAGCGATAGAAACAAAAGAAGATACAATATCCATTCCAGCCAAAGATTTGGATTTAAGTTCTGAACATTATGCACTAAGAGTAAAAGGAGATAGTATGATAGAAGAAGGTATATTTAATGGAGACATTGTAATAATCAAAAAACAATCTGTTGCCGAAAATGGCCAAACAGTTGTTGCTATTATAGATGACAACACAGCGACTTTAAAGAAATTATACAGAGAAAACAATAGATTTAGATTACAACCAGCCAATCAAAACATGTTGCCATTTTTCAGAAAAGAAGTTGAAATTAGAGGTGTGGTTGTAAATATAATAAGAAAATTAACAGCTGACAAACCAGGATTTAAAACACTTGATTTATTTGCTGGTGTTGGCGGAATTAGATTGGGATTTGAAAAGGCTGGATTTAATACTGTGTTTGCTAATGATTTTGATAAGAGTTGTAAAAATACTTACGATTTAAATTTTAAAACATCAAAACTAATAGTAGAAGATATTAGAAAAATAGGAGTTAATGATCTGCCTGATTTTGATTTTTTATTAGCAGGATTTCCTTGTCAGGCATTTTCGATAGCTGGATATAGAAAAGGATTCGAAGACAAAGATAGGGGTAATTTATTTTTCGATATTGCTAGAATAATAAAAGCAAAAAGACCAGCTGGGTTTTTACTAGAAAATGTAAAAAACTTAAAAAGTCATGACGGAGGAAAAACTTTTAAAATTATAGAAGAAACATTAATTGACCTTGGTTACCATATAAAATTTAAGGTGTTAAATAGTATGGAACATGGAAATATCCCACAAAACAGAGAAAGAATATATATAGTTGGATTTAAAGATAAAAAATATATAGATAATTTTGAATTTCCAGAACAAGCAAAATTAAATATAAAAATTAAAGATATTTTAGACGAGAAAGTTGACGAAAAATATTATTACAACGGTAAACCCTTGTTTGAAAAAATTAAAAATGATGTTAAAGACCAAAACAAGGTTTACCAATGGAGAAGAAAATATGTTAGAGAAAATAAAAAAGGCGTATGCCCTACTTTAACTGCTAATATGGGAATGGGTGGTCATAATGTACCAATAATAAAAGATAAAAAAGGAATAAGAAAATTAACTCCGAGTGAGTGTTTCAGAATTCAAGGATTCCCTAAAAGCTATAAACTGCCAAAAAATTTAGCTGATTCAGCTTTATATAAACAAGCTGGAAATTCAGTAACGGTAACAGTAATTGAAAATATAGCAAAAGAAATAAAGAAAGCTATTGGAAAATAAATGTTAAAGTTTTCCAATTAATTCTTGCCAATCTTCATCGGAATTATGCATTTTACCAACACATTTTACATATCGATAATCAGGGTTTCCAGAAAAAACTTGTCCAGGAATTTCCGTTACTTTTTCGAGTTCTTGATGATATGAAAATCCTGTAATCCATATTAAAATTTCTCTTAATTCCTTTAATTTCTTAAATCCCTCTGATGTTTCTAGAAAATCTTTTACATTTTTAAAAAAAGAATGCTCTCTTAATATTCTAAATAAGTGGTCAGAAGGTAGGCCCACTCTCACAAAAATATAAATATCAGACCTTCTATTTTCATTCTCATATTCTATCGGCGCAATAATATTCCAGCAATTTTTCCATTTACTTGATTTAACAGCAACTCCCTTCCTAACATCTCTGTATTGACCATCCTCCTTAATTCCATCAAAATCTTGAGGAGTAATATGTTCTGGATGAACCTCCATGTCTAATTTTATATCAATACTAAACTTATTTTTTAAAAATTTTTGAATTCCGTGTTCTGCCAAAATTCCTAAAATAAAATCATCAGCCATCTGAACCTCACTCCTGACCCCTCTAATACCAGTACCATGACTCGCCTTTCCTGAATATGCCATTTTCAAGGCAAATTCAAAACATTTCTCGTATTCATCAAGACTTAATTTAACAATCCTGGAATCTTTTAGTTCTTTCCATCTTTCTAATTCAGATTTTTTAAACCTCCACCTCCCGCGCTCTTTAAACCCCGAAAATTCCTGACCACTTTCAAAATAATTATTAAACTCTTTTTCATTAATTGACAAAAACTCAATAGCCTCTTTTTTTGTTAAAATAATTTCTTCCATATTTTGCAAAGTTAATTATTTGTAAAAATTAAACTAATTTATACTTAGTCTTTTTCTTATCCAAAAAAGAAATAATATCTCTTATTAAATGCTCCTCCATTCTATCTAGCGCTTCAACAGAAACACCAGCAACATGAGGAGTCAAAATAACATTATTTAATTTAAATAAATTTTTATTCTTAGTTGGCTCTTCTTCAAAAACATCAACTCCAGCTCCAGCTATTTTTTTATCTTTTAAAATTTTAACTAGAGAATTTTCGTTGACTATTCCGCCCCTAGAAGTGTTTATTAAATAAGAAGTAGACTTCATTAAAGACAATTCTTTAAGATCAATAAAATTGGTTGTTTCTTTTTTGAGAGGAATATTAACTGAAACAAAATCTGATTTTTTAAGAAGATTTTTTAAGGAAACAAATTCTACTTTTAAATCTTTGTGCTTATCTTGATTGGGGGTATAACAAATAATATTCATTTCAAAAGCCTTAGCTCTCTTAATAATTTCTTTGGCTATTGGACCAGCCCCAACTATTCCCAATGTTTTATTTTTTATATCTATTGTTTTTAGTCTTAATTCATCAAATCTTTTTTCTCTTACAGATTTATCTAAATTAATTATATTTCTTGATAATGATAATATCAAAGCCAAGACATGTTCGGCCACAGAACTTATATTAGCTTTTGGGGTATAAAAAACAGGAATTTTTCTTTTCTTACATTCAGCTTTATCAATATTATCAAATCCCTTAGATAGCAAACCAATAAATTTTAAATTCATATTCTCCAAAACTTTTTGGTTAACGTCGTGTAATCTGCCAATTATTAATCCATCATAGTTTTGAGATATTTTTTCAAACTCTGATTGATTTGGTCTCTTTTTGGCAATAACAATGTCAGCCCTCTTTTTAAGTTCCGTTATTAATTTTTTATTTTTCCAAGATGGGATTGATATATATACTTTCATAAACAAAACTAATTAATACTCAAGCAACAAAAGTAATATATTTTATTGATTTTTTAATTTTTCTATATAATCGTCTCTATCTTTGCATGCAATTTTATAATTTTCTTCACTACCTCCATTTTCCATAGCATTTTTAGCCTCATCAACTTTTTTACATAAATTAACAATCCTTTCTTCTTCCTCCAACGTAACCCCAAATTCAAGGCTTAATTCAGTTAGTTCTTCAATAAACATATCCATATCTCTTTCAATGAGCGGTTTTTCTAACTCTACTATTCTTCTAATAATATCATCTCGATATTTTTTACTAACATCTCTTTTCTCATTTATCCAGTTAATTAGAGTTTCTTTTTGTTTCTTTAGTATAAAATCTGTTTCAATCTTAAAATTTAACCAATTTGCCTTTTCTTCTCCAAATAACTGTATGAGCCTAGTAAGCCTTTCACTGCTTAAATCAGCACTTGTCATTAACTCAAAGTCGGTGCCTTCTAATTTTTTAGCGTCCTCTTTTGACAAACACTGCTCAAAAGATATAAAAGGTTTATTTTTTTTAAAACAATTAAATAAAATTTTCATAACAAGGTTAAAATAAATTTATACTACTTTCACCTAAAGTTTAACAAAAATTCAAACATAAAACAACAAAAAAACAGAGTCTCAAAAAGCCCTGTTTTAACTATCTCGTGCTAGCACGATGTTGCGGAGAGGAAGGGATTCGAACCCTTGAAGGGGTTTCCCCCTTAACATCTTAGCAGGATGCTGCTTTCAGCCGCTCAGCCACCTCTCCAATAAATTCGAAATTGTTATGTGAAGCAATTTATGCTACAATATAGACATATTATAAAATATAACAAATAATGTCAACGATATGTCCAAAAACAAAAAAAATAAAAAAGAAGCAAAAAAACAAGAAGAAAAAGTGCTTAACCCTAGTTGGCAAATAGATGAATTTGTCAAACACCAAAGAAGTAAAAAGTGGTATATTATAGCCGCTATAGTTGCTGTTGCCTTAATAATTTGGGCTGTTTTGGATAAAAATTACTTCTTTGCTTTAATAATTATAATTTCCAGCGCTTTAATAGTTTTCTATGACGGCGAAACACCGAGAAGAATAAGAGTTGAGCTTCAATACAACGGATTGTTTGTCGGAGAAACTTTTTATGAATTCCAATCAATAAATAATTTTTATATAATATACAGACCAGAAAATAATGTTAAAAAATTATTTATGGAATTTAAAAATCCTTTAAAAAATAGATTGGTTATACCACTGGAAGAACAAAATCCAGTTATCATTAGAAAATTTTTATTAAAATATTTAAAGGAAGACTTAGCTAAAGAGAACGAACCACTTTCTGAGGGCTTATCTAAACTATTTAAAATTTAAACTATGGAATACGACGTCATAATTGGTTTGGAAATACACGCCGAAGTAAACACTAAGAGCAAAATGTTTTGCTCTTGTTTAAATGATCCTTTTAATTCTGAACCAAACAAAAATACTTGCCCAATATGCTTGGGGCATCCGGGAACATTGCCTAAAGCCAATAAAGAAGCTATAGAAAAAATTATTTTACTAGGATTAGCTTTAAATTGTGAAATAAACAAACTTAGTAAATTTGATAGAAAAAATTATTTTTACCCCGACCTACCGAAAGGTTATCAAATTTCGCAATTTGACCTTCCCTTTGCCCACCACGGATATCTAGAAATAAATAAACAAAAAATAGAAATAACTAGAATTCACTTAGAGGAAGACACTGGAAAATTAAATCATCCCACTGGAAAAAATTATACCTTGATAGATTTTAATAGAGCCGGGGTGCCACTTATTGAACTAGTAACCGAGCCAGTAATTGAAGATGCAATAACAGCCAAACTATTTTGCCAAACTTATCAGCAAATACTGCAATATTTAAAAATAAGCGGAGCTAATATGGAAAAAGGAGAAATGAGGTGTGAGGCTAATGTCAGTTTGCAAAAAAAAGGATCATGGGAGAGAAATGAAAAAGGAGGAATAAGCTCTAAAAACGGAGAAAAATTAAATTCTAAAGTAGAAATAAAAAACATTAACTCCTTCAAATCATTGGAAAAAGCTATAAATTTTGAAATCAAAAGACAGTCGGAAATACTTAATCGAGGCGAGGAAGTTTTAGCTGAAACCAGGGGTTGCAGTGATAATACTGGAGAAACCTTCAGTCAGAGAATAAAAGAAAACAGTGCTGATTATCGCTATTTTCCCGAGCCAGATATCTTACCTATTAGCACCGACGACAAAACCATCGAGGAACTTAGACTTAGAATTGGCGAATTGCCACACAAAAAGAAAGATAGATTTATTGAACAATATAATATATCTCCAGAAATTTCTGAAACATTAATTTCTGATAAAGATACAGCCGATTGGTTTGAAATGGTTATTTCGGAGCTAAGAGAATGGACAGAATCTCTTGGCCAATCATGGGAAAATCAAGAAATAAAATTAGCCAAAATGACAGCTAACTGGCTAACCAGCGAACTGTTTAAATTACTCAAAGAAAGTAAAACAAAAATAAAAGATTTAAAAATAACAGCCGAAAATTTTGCTGAATTAATCTCTTTAATTTATCAAGAAAAAATAAATTCTACCTCCGGACAAAAAATATTAAAAATTATTTTTGAAAAAGGCGGAGATCCTAGCAACATTATGAAAGATCTAGGACTAGAACAAAATAACGAAGAATCGTCAGAAGATTTAGAAAATATAATTAAAGAAATTATATCTAAAAACCCAGAGCAATTTGAAGATTTTAAAAATGGCAAAGAATCGTTGTTGCAGTATTTTATTGGACAAGTAATGGCCGAGACCAAAGGAAAATATAATCCTAAAAAAATAATTGAAATAATAAAATCAATTAAATAAATATGAAAGCAAAAAAACCAGCTTTTACTTTAGCCGAAATTGTTTTAGCAATTATTGTTATTGGCTTAATATTTTCAATAGTTTCTTTTTCTTTGGGAGAATTAAGAAGAAGTGCTCGCGATACCAAAAGACTAAGTGATATCGAACAAATTCAACTAGCCTTAGAAGAATATTATTTGGATGAGGGCACCTACCCTGATTCATTAAATTTCGGTGAGAGTTTAGTTGGATCAACTACCGATAAAATATACATGGCTAAAATTCCACAAAATCCTCAACCAAGATCAAGTGATTGTAGCGAAACTGAATATTATTATGCAAAAACAAACAGTGGCTACGAATTAAGAAATTGTTTAGAAAGAAAAAATAATGATTACGATGCTGGTCAAAATTGTTTTGGACCAACTGGGATAATAAGCTGTGGTTTTGTTTGTGGTACAGATAAAATAGTCGACGTGAGAGACGGAAAAACTTACGAGACAACAAAAATAGGTGAACAATGCTGGATGGCTGAAAATTTAAATTATGACAATGGCTGTGCTTCTATTCCCTTTGTAAGCGGAACAGACAACGGTTGGTGTGGTTGTTATGATAATACATCAGCAAATTGTTTGACCTATGGTAAACTATATCAATGGAGCATAACTCAAAATAACATTTGCCCTAGTGGTTGGCACATACCAACTCACGATGAACTAACAACACTGGAAAGAGCCGTTTGTTCTTCTGGCACCTGTTTAACAGATTTTCCTTATGATACTACAACCGTTGGCACAAGAGGAACAAATGAAGGATCTAAATTAAAAACAATAACTGGTTGGACATCTAACAATGGAACTGATGATTATGGCTTTTCCGCGCTACCATCTGGTTTGATGTATACTGACGGTTCTTTCGGGTCTCTCGGTTCTACGTTTGCTGTTTGGTCATCAATAACTAGCTCGGGAGCATCATGGCAAAGACAGCTTTATTCAACAAGTTCCGGATCATATAGAAGTAGAGCTTTTGTTCAGTGTGGTTTAAGTATAAGATGTTTAAAAGACTAAGTAATAAACTGTTTTATTATTTTTTCAGCTTCATCTTTATCTTCCAACCAAACAATCTTAGCTCCCATTTTTTCCCATCTTCTAAACCAAGACATTTGTCTCTTAGAAAACTGGCAAATAGCCGTAAATAAGCGATCAATCAATTGTTGTTCGCTTATTTTATTTTGCAGGAACAAAGATACAAAACGATATTCCAAACCAAAACTTTCCAATCTTTCAAAACTAACACCAGATTCATGAAGTCTTTTAACCTCACCAATCATATCTTCGTTGTTTATTCTATCTAATAATCTTTTATATATTTTTTCTTTTATTACTTCCCTTTCAGGATTAAGTCCTAAAATTAAAAAATCATATTTTCTCTTCCCTTTTTTAGGATTAAAAGATTTTTCATCAAGTAATACTTCTAAATAACGAGCCAATCTTCTTTTGTTATTTAAATCACTATTGTTAATGCCAGCAAAAAAAGTTTTATTTATTTTTTTAATTCTGTTTTGCAAGTCGGATAGCTCTAAAGACTCATACTCTTCTCTTTTTTCGAGAGATGGCTTGGAATCTGATAAAAGATAATTATCAACTACCGCCTCTAAATATAAACCGCTTCCGCCAACCAAAAACGGTAGCTTCTTTCTACCTAAAATATCATCAAAAGCTTTGAAAGCTTGAACCTGGTAATCAGCTAGAGTAAATACTTTTTGTGGATCGGCAACATCGATTAAATGATAATTAATTTTTTTACCATCAACAAAATATTCGTTTAAATCCTTACCAGTTCCAATATCCATTCCTTTATAAACTTGACGACTATCAGCGCTAACTATTTCTCCATTAAATTTATCAGCTAGTTTTACGGCTAAAGAAGTTTTGCCACTGGCCGTTGGACCAAGTATTGCAATAACCTTATCCTTTTTAACTTTAATTTTTGTTTCTTTTTTGTCTTTATCTCTTAATGAACAAGAAAAGTTCTTATCAATAATTTTTCCCTGAATTTCAAATTCAAAAACTTTCTCAATTTGAACTTTAACAAATTTACCAATAAAATCATTGGGGCAATCAGCTTTCTGCTTTGTTCTAACTATTTTAGCCGTTCTAGTTCTGCCGGTTAAAAAACCCTTGCGATCAAAGCCTTCTATTAAAACATCAACTTCTTTATTTAAATATTGTTTATTATTTTCTAAAGCAGTTTTTCTTAAAACAATATTTAACTCCCTTTCCCTTCTCTTTTTTTCTTCCAAATCGACATCATCTTTTAGATAAGATGAAACTGTTTTATAGCGAGGACTATATTTAGAAATATAAACCAAATCAAAGCTTATTTCTTTAAAAAGCTTTTTAGTATTATTAAAGTTTTTAAATTTTTCCCCCGGAAAGCCGACAATAACATCGCTAGTTATTGAAGCTGAAAAGCCATTTTTGAAATCCAGTGCTTCTCTAATTTTTTTAACACTTTCTTTATAACTCTCAATGGTATATTTTCTGTTCATTGCCTCTAAAATATCATTATCTCCAGATTGGACTGCTAAATGAAAATGTTCACAAACATGCTCCGCCTTTTTTAAAACTCTAATTAATTTATCACTAACATCTTTGGGGTGGCTAGAGGAAAATCTTAACCAAAAATCACCTTTCAGTCCATCAATTATTGATAAAAGATCGGCAAAATCTATTTTTTTTGATTTTATTTTAAAGCCAAACTCTTTACTTATTCGATCGTCGTTTTCAGAATAATAACTATTAACATTTTGGGCTATCAAATTTATTTCTTTAAATCCTTTTTTAATTAAACCTTTAACTTCCTTTAAAATATCATAAGCTGGGCGATAAACCTCCCTGCCTCGAGCATAGGGAACAACACAATAAGAACAAAAATTATTACAACCATTGCCAATTGGGACAAACGCAGAAAAACTAGAAGAATAATCAGCTTTTAAATCCAAATAACTTTTTTCCTTGTTTTTTATTAATTTAACTTTAGGAAAAAAATTAATAAGTCTTTTATCAAGATTTAATAAATCAGAAATATTAAACCAAATTTTAACTCTCTTTCCCAAGCTTTTTTGCAAGTCTTCACGTTCGCTTAAACAACCAGTAACAACTATGACTGTTTTTTTGTTATTTTTAAAAATTTGATTTATTAAGCCATGAATTCTATCTTCGGCTGATTGCTTTACTCCGCAAGTAACAAAAATAACCAATTTAGCTAATAAAAAATCAGGATTATGTTTAAATCCAAGTTTTTCTAAATAACTTGCCAAACGCTCACTATCAGCCCTGTTCATTTGGCAGCCAATTGTAATTATATTATAGGTCATAAAAAATCATAAAATTTAACTAAATTGTTTCAGTAAACAACTTTCTCCACAGACAATCTTCTATGGTTTTGCTAGTTTATATAAAGAAAAGGTTTCGTTAATATTTTCTACTAATTTAATTTGCAAACCAAAATCTTTTAATCTTCGATTATTTAAATAATCAACATCCTTTTCTGGCAAGGTAAAATTATAATAATAAACTGGTAAATAATTAACTAGTTTGGCATAGTTTCTGTTCATATTATCATCATTAAATCGACCAACTATAACCTTTCTTTCGGGAAAAAGAAATTTATCATGATATTCGGTTATCACAACCGAATTATTCTCTGTTAGCTCGATTATTTTAGATACCTCTGTCTTAGCTTTAATGGTTTTAGAAAAATAATGTTTTAAACCTTCTTCTGATCCACTATAAACATACTTAAAAGATAAAAACATCATAAAAACCAAAGTCAAAGCAGAGGTTGAAATACCAATAATTTTGGCAATTTTTTTATTTTTCCAAAAACTAGAAATTAAACTAATTTTTAGAATAAAATAAGAAACAAACGGCAAAACACCAATATAAATCGGTAGCCAATAGCGAGTGTAAGAATTACCAATTGTAAATCTGCTAGGATCGGGATTATCAACAAATTTCCAGGAACCGTAATAAAAAATCAGAAAGAAAGAAACCAAAAACCAAGAAAGCAAATAAGGATAAAATTTTTTTAACTTCTTTTTTTCAGAAAAAATATACCAGACAAAGCCAATAAGAGCTGGCCAACATAAATACCAAAACATTTTTACAAAATACTTATCAAACATTTCCAGTGACTGCATCGGATAAAAACCAAAATAAAAAATAGTTTTAAAAACAAACTTTATTAAAATTTTAACATCCAGTAGACTACCAATAAAAACTGATTTGATAATACCTCCGCTAGCCTGACTAATTTGGCTGATGGATTTATTCATTTCATAATAACCGCCATAGAAAGGCGAACCATATAAAATCTGGTTATTATAAAAAATCGGTATCAAGGCTAAAATAAAAAAACAAACCAAGGCGGTCAAACGAATTAAACTTAATTTTTTGTTTTTTAAAATCAAAAAAACAAAACCAGCTACTAATAACCAAATAAGTTCCGAAGATCTGACAGCTATAGCCAAACCAAAAAACAAACCACTTAGTGATGCCATTAGAAAATCGAAATAAAATAATCTTCTAAAATAATTATTTTTATCCTTTTCGGGGGTAGTAATTCTTTTATCAAACAAAACTGCTAGAAAATACAAAGCAATAATTAAAAAAGAAAGAAATAAAACATTGTGGAACAAACTTCTGGTTGAATAATATATTAGAACCGGAAAAGAAAATAATAACAAAGATGAGATAAAGGCATTTTTACTTCCAAATAACTTCTTAATCAACAAATAGTAAAATATTAAAGCTAAAGAAGCAAAAAAAGGAGTTAAATAAGGAATTATACCAACGCCAAAAATCTTAGCTAAAAAACCATAATAAATTGTCATCCCCAAAAAACTAACAGGCTTAATAAAGCCATTTTCACTGATATAACTCCTTGGTCGAACAATATCTTCGGCTATAAGATTATATTTTTCAAAAACATAGAGATTATCGGTTTGAGCGTACAATTTAGTAAAGACATAGTTGGCATTTTCATCGGGAGAAAAAAATTTCAAAAAATTGTTTTTTTCCTGAAAATTGGTCAAAATCGAAGTCATTAGAAAAAAAACCGCAGAAAAAGCAATGATAATAATTAAAAACCTATCTTTTTGGGTTATTCTACCTATATTTTTGATTATTTTTTTGATATTAGTCATAAGAAGAGCTTATCAAAAAAGACTCATAAAATCAATAAAGGACTCCTTTTTGGGAGTCCTTTATTAGCGTAAAATTTATTTTAAAAATTCTTTAATTTTATCTCTGAAAACAGCTGCATCAAAAACTTTATTTTTAACTTCAATCTCTACCTGGTCACTACCGAGATCTATTTCACCGCCACTTAACATCGAAGCTTCCATGCCCCCACCAAGACCAATTTTTTCTATTATCAATTTGTCTTCATAAATCTTGACCAAAGCCATTTGACTTCCCTTATTAATAGTCCAACCACCACTAGAACTATCTTTTATTACTTTTAAATTCATATCTTTTAGATCCTTGTCAAAAAGATTTTTTATTTGATCGGCACTTCTAAAGCTTTCTTCAATATTACCAGTAGGAACTTCATTAATCGCAACCGATTCTATCGGCAAACCACTATTTAGACTTTCATTTGCTAAATTATCATCTAAACTAGCAACTTCATTATTGGTTCCTTCTGGAACGTAAAAGGTACCACCATCACCTTCCATTGGAACAAAGTTTATTTTCTGCCCGTTTTTCATAAAAACATCAATTTCTTCAATCTCACCAAACCCACTATTGCCATATACTGGATCAACATGAGAAATGTTATCCAGTCTAATAGAACCAAATTTTATCTTAACAGAATCATTTAATTGGTCTTTGATAGAAAAAACATCATTACCCTCCATTTTAACATCAAACTCGGTTTTCAGAATGTCAATCCAATTGTTTTCTCCCAATTTATTAGAGAGTTCTTCTATTTTGTCCAGGCTACCTTCAACTGTTGCGTTTTCAATGACTGTATTATCTACGGAATAAAAATTAGCTTTAGCAGCACCAACTCCTTCTTCGCTTAGTTTATAGTTTAAAGAGCTTCCGTCTTCTAAAGTTATTTTATAACCACCCTCTATTTTAGTAATGCTAGCAATTTTATCCAGATCGCTATTATTTTCTAAAATAATTAAATCTGAATCTTTTGATAAAATTACTGGATCGTTTTCTCCGAGATCCTTCATGTCAGGATATTCCCAACCATCTAACCCAGAGCTTGAATTTTCAACGCCAGACATTTTTTCTGAAGAAATATTAGTTAACCCCTCTAATTTATTATGATTCTCGCTAACAAGTTGGCTTTCAAAATGAATTTTACCATCTGACCCAACATTTACTTCTTTGATTTGATAACTGGCCAATTTTTCTATTTTTTCTGTCGGTCTTAAATTCTCCTCATTTAACACCTCTTTCTCTATTGCGACCTTATGATAAAGAGGGTTATCCTTTATACCTTCATTGCAAACAACATAAACCTTTCCATCCTCTCCCAAAATAACCTGATCACCAGGATTCACGTTTTTGCTAAAAGCAGCTGCTTCAGTCATTTCTCCAGTTTTGGCATCAATAAAGTTAACCTTATATTCATTGCCCATATGACCATCAAATATTTTAGAAACACCATTTCCCTTCTCTAAAACAACCACTTTATTTAAATTTCCAACTTTTTCTAGTGATTCAATTGCTTCGGGACTTAAGCTTTCAGTGTTAACCCCGATTAAAGAAGTTTTTTCAATTACTTGTTCTCCGGTTTCAACAAAATTTTCTGGTGAGCTAGTTAAATTTTCAGAGAAGTTATTATAATGAAATGTGTTTTCTGCGCTAACATTTTCAACAAAATTGGTTTGATTAACACTCTGTGTTTCCTGCATGGAATCAAATCCCTTTACAAAAGCTTGAACATTTTCGTTATGACTAATTGGTTCACTGTCACTAAACAAATCTAAATCACCAACTTCTCTGATTAAAGCACCAACACTAGCAAAGGCGCCGGCAGTCAAAGCGCCATAAATAGTTTTTTTAACAATATATTTTTTTCTTTTGCTTGATAAATCTTTTGAATAATTTTCTAATATTTTATTTAAAAGTTCCTGGCCAGCTTTAAATTTACCCTTTTTACTTATTCTATCTTCTTTTTCCTCTCCGCCAACTCCTTCTTGGTCAGCAAATAAATATTGAGAAACAATTTGAGATGATAAAATCAAGTCAGCTTCATCCAAGCTTCTTTGTAAATCAAGATGGTTCAACATTTTTGCCTCATTACTACCATAATTTACCAATTCTTTGGCAATTTTTTCACGAGTAAACAACATTCTCAAACTTAAAGATTCCGCTAAGTCCTTTAGTTTATTTGCGTCTGGTTCGTCTTTCAAGCTTTCTTCTTTTATTTTCTCGGCTAAGTTGTCCAATTTGTCTTTCAAGCTTTCAGCACTGGCTATATTTAATCTTTCTGATTTCTCTTTAGTTAATTTTTCATCTAATTTTAAATACTCTACTCTTAAATTCAAATATTTCTGCGCATCTTCTGGTTTGGTATTTTCATTTTCCAACCACTTGTCTGGTTCCAAACGAAACTCAGCCGGAATCAAAACATCCATTTGTTTCTTAAGATTCTTTTTTTGTAGAGAAATTGGACTTTCAATTTTAGACTTGTATATATCAAGTTTATCTTGTTTTCTAAGTTTTTCTTTGGCTGTCCTATTTCCCCTTATACCACCAATAGTCATTATTAAAGGAATAGCTGAAGCTGATAATGATAAAGCCCCAAAAACAGAACGAACAGTATAACCCGAAGCCATATAAGCCATTTTTTCCTTACTACTCATCGATAAAACAACCCTCTTAAAAAATCCTGGATTTTTAATGGCTTGTTTCCATTCTTCACTTAAAACAGAATCATTGCTTAGATCACGAACCATTTTTAGTTGAAAATCGGCTTTGTTTATTTTAGATAAAACATCACCAGAATTTCCTAATTGTTTTAAGGTTTCTATTTTGGCATTAAAATAATTTTCTTTGGCTTGATTATATTTTTTCCTATCTGCTTCAGTGGCGCTTTCATAAGCCATTTCCTTTGGAATTTCTAAAAATTTATTGGCCAATAAATTCAAATCTTCGATAGCTTTTTTTTGTTCATCGTTCATTCCTTCTTCAATTTTCATTAAAGCAATTTCAGTTTTGCCATTTTTTTCAGAAACATCCACTTCCAAGCTGCTCATTATTTCCGACAAAGATTCTAGTTTCTTTTCATTATCCTCTCCGATACCCTCACCAGACAAAGCCTTTAACTCTCTTTGTTTTATTTTTTTAGTTAAATTATTCTCTTTTAAATTAGCTCTTAGCTTACTAAAAAGTCCATTGGTCGGACTAACCATTTCCCTGGCCTCTTTAACAGCATAAGAAGAAACATTTTCTAAAATTACACCTTTTAAATTTTTCAAAACTAACAATTTTGATCCATTGCTTAGTTCATTAAATTTCTTATAACTTTCACTTTTTAGTTTTTCTTCAGTAATTCCCAAAGATTTTAATTCTTCTTTTAAATATTTAGAAATTTCTAGTTCTTGTTTTTTTTCTGCTTCTTTGTCACCTTCTTTTTGCTCACCATCAATTTCATTTTTTTCATTATTAACCGCTGGTTCACTTTCAGAAATATCAATACCCATCTTTTTTAAATCAGTAGATGAGTCTTGTGGTTTTTCCTCATCCCTTTTTTCTTCTTCTTTATTTTTAGCTGATTTTTCTGTATCATCAATTAAGTTCTCCCCTTTTTTGCTGACATATTCCACTCCGTATTTTTTTAATCTACCAATTAAGACCTCTCTTTCGCCCTTAAACTGTTCCTTGCCGCCCCGATCTAATCTGTTTAATCTGGTTTTTAGTTTTTTTGTTTCCCCTTCAACATCAACAATGCTAAAACCAGCTTCGACTGCTTTTTTTAAAAAAGAATCATCATCTTGTGTCTCATTTTTACGCCCCAATGTAATTTGTTCTGGCATAATTTTATAGATTAAATATATTATTGATTATTATTAAAAATAAAGTTTTTATTTTTTTAATATTTATTTAATAATTTTAAAATATTATTTTTATTTAAGTTATCTTAAAATAATCTGTTGTTAGCTTATTCAAAAAACATCAAGCTATATAACTGTTAATTATACCATATTTACAAAAAAAAGTCAATACAAAATCTATGAGAGGTTTGTTGCTATATAAATATAATAACAAATATAGATAATAAAAACAATAAAAACTATCTATTTTTCTCGGAAAAATAATAATCAAATATTTCACCAGCAATGGTCACTGGTAAATCACTGCCTTCCTTTCCTTCTTCTATCAAAATGGTAATGACTATTTCTGGATCATCGTAAGGCGCAAAAGAGGTAAACCAAGCATGGGGAGTTTTATTGGTTCCCCATTGAGCCGTTCCGGTCTTGCCAGATATTTTGTAAGGCAAAATATCCAAGCGTCTAGCACTGCCTGAAACAACGGTTTGTCTCATGCCGTCTTTAACTATTTTTATATTCTTATCGCTTATAAAATTATCTCTAATAATTTCTGGCTCTATTTTTCTAATTAATTGATTTTCACCATCTAATATTTCTTTAACTAAATGGGGGCGATATAATTTGCCGCCATTAGCAAAAAAAGCGGTAAAATTAGCTACTTGAAGTGGTGTGACTAAAATATCACCTTGACCGATAGAAACGTGATAAGTATTTCCGATATACCAAACCTCACCTCTTGATTCTTCTTTCCACTCTGGAGTTGGAACAAAGCCCCTAGCTTCTTGAGGTAGGTCTAATCCACTCTGAGCACCCAAACCAAAAAGATTTAAATATTTAACAATTCTATCAATTCCAAGTCCAGAAAAATTTTCATAACCACCGCCAATATAATAAAAAAAGGTGTTTACTGATTCAGCAATAGCTTTTTTAACATCAGTCATGCCATGACCACCGGCTTTCCAATCAGGAAAAAACCACTGGCCAACATTAATGCCACCGCGACTATTAACATAAGTGCTTTCTTTAACAACTCCCTCCTCAAGAGCGGCGGCAGCGATAGTTGGTTTAAGCGTTGAGCCAGAGGGAAAAGTGCCATTAACAGCCCTATTAAACAAAGGTCTGTCGGGATCATTTAATAATTTACTATAATCAGATTGGCTTACTCCTTTGGAAAAAATATTATTATCATAAGCTGGCCAAGAAACTAAAGACAAAATCTCGCCGTTTCTCGGGTCCAAAACTACAACCGATGATCGACCCAAATTATTTTTTTTAAGCCTTTCTTTTAATATTTCTTCAATTTTGGCTTGCAATTTAGAATTTAGACTCAAAACCAAGTTGGAACCATCTACTGGCAATGTTTTATTAATAATTTTTTTCTCTCTACCTAAAGCGTCAACTTCAGTGTATTTTTTTCCCTTCTGTCCTTTTAATTCATTTTCATAAAAATATTCCAATCCAGTTTTTCCAATATAATCAATTAAAGAATATTCTTCACCAAAAACATCCAAATCTTTTTCAGAAATTTTGCCAGTATATCCAATAACATGAGAAAGACTTGATAAAGAACTTTCTGAACCAACATACGAACGACCCATTTTAACAGAGAGAGAAACCCCTGGCATTTTTTCAGTTTCTAGGGATATGGCAATAACAGCCTCATGTTCTAAATTATCCATTATAAACAAGGGCCTAAAAGATTCTAAGGAGCCATATTTAATCTTATCTAATTTGTTTTTAACAAAATAAAAATAATCACTATCTTCTAAAAATTCAAAGGAAGAATAATCTCCTGTATTTTCAGTTACATTTTGAGCGTCGGTATCTTCGGTTTTATTGTCAATTATAAAAGAAAGCTGGCGCAAAATTCGATCGCGCTCTAGCTCATCTTTTGGCATTTCAGAAGGGATTAAATAAAGAACAAAGTTAGCTTCATTTTTAACTAAAGAAATTCTATTAGAATCATAAATAATACCTCTTTTGGGCTCAATACTAACGGTCCTAACCCTATTACCTTCCGCCATAGCACGATATTCATCCCCTTTAAAAATTTGCAGCCAAAAAAGACGAGCCAACAATATAAAGAAAAACAACAATAAGAAGGAAAAAATATGTTTAGTTTTGCTGGAATCAAAAGTTTTTTTCAAAGTCTCATTATTGTTTTCACCAAATAAAAAAGAATCTTCCATCCACCCTAAATGGTAGAAAGAGTCCTTAAGATTACCAAATTTAAATTTTTTTTCCTTGACCACAAAAGGATCAAAGTCTTTTTTGTCTTTACCAAACATCAACAGTATTTTAGCATTTTTAAACAAAAAAAGACACCCCGGAAAGGAGTGTCTTTTTTATATACATCAAACTATCTAGTAACAGTAATAGTTTTGCCTTGTTCAGCCAAAGGAGCTTCAACGGTAATTCTTCCAGTAGTTGAAGAAGAAACGATTGTATAGTTAGCAGAGGCAGTTGCTCGAGGGTCAACTGGAACGCTAACTAAATAAGTTGGTACTAAAGCTGACAAATCTACATCACAACTAGTGGTTGCGATACCAGATTTAATACAAATATCGGTTCCAGTAGCAGTGTCAACTGGGATAGTGTCTGGTACATCACCGTCATTGTCAATAGCGTACTGATAAACAGCATTTAAGATAGTATTAACATCAACCCATCTTTGTGAGTTTCTGGTATCAGCTAATTGTTTTCCTGGGTTAAGAGCCAAGATAACGATACTAGCTAAGATAACCAAAGCAGCTACCGCCAACAAGATTTCAAGCAAAGTGAAACCTTGGTTTCTCTTTTTATTCATAATTTTTTTTATTTTCATGAATTATCTTTTAAAAAATAAAACATGAAAAATATTTTAATTTATATTAATAAAAAAATAATAAATCTATCGACCTTTATTATTTTTTACTTTAAATTTAATATAACACAAAAATCAAAAATCTCCAAATTTTATAACTGTTAAAAAAATGTGAACAATTAAAAATCGGCTATTTCCTGCCATGACGAAATAATTATATCAGGATTTAAGGCATTAATCAATATTCTTTCTTTTCTAACACTATCACCAGAAAAACCAGAAGATTCTATTGTTCTATTTTCTCCTGCTCCAGAAATAACATTATAAGAACAATCTCCTTCTAAAAAGCTTAGATTAGCGTTACCCAAATAAGCCCTGTTTAATGATATCTCCAGTAAAGCCTGCTCTGAACAAGTTTCAGCCAATAATCTTGCCTGATCAGAATCTTTTAAGGTCAGGCTATTTTTTCCAGCCCCGGTATTTAAAAAAGCGATAGTAACTGAAATTGATAAAACAATAACACTGACTATAAGAACGCTAATCATTACTACAAAACCTGACTTGTTTTCATGTTTTAATTTCAACATATTATTTTTTACGAAGATTAACCGTGCCAAAAAAATTTTTGCTATATTTATATTCTTGCCTATTGCTGTCAGAATTATAATTAACATCAAAACTAAAAGAAATTGATTGATTGCCATCAACGATTGAATTGTTGACAAAACTTAAATTACTAACATTAACTAGAGATGAATTTAAATAATTAGATTCACCACCTTCATCGATATTTATTTGATTATTTATTAAAGAAATTACTAAGGGATTTTTTAGAGCATCAAAATGCTCTAAAGATAAAGTATCTGAGGTCGCTCCAATTGAAGGAGAATTTATAGATTGAGCGTTTCTAATTTCTTGGCTAATTATAGTCGAAGCAATAAATCCTTGTTGTTCAACTTCTAAAATTGTTTTGTTTTTTATTTTGTTACTATAAAAAATATTTAAAGAAGTAAAAAGTATCGAAAACATGACGATAAACAAGCTTAAATAAAACATAGTTTCGATAAGAGTCATTCCTTTCTTAATTTTTTTTGTAAAAAATATTTTCATAAATAGCTAAAAACTTTTAGAATCACTATACTGAATAGATCCATCGGTCATCGTGAATTCAAGATAATATATTGTTTGACCGGAAAATCTATTATTAAATCTCAAACGTAAGTCATATGGCCCACCAGAAGAAATTAAAGTATAAGGAGTTGATAAAGTGGCTGTTCCACCAGAACTTATGTTGCCACTCCACACAGAAATGCCATTAATATAAATTTGCTGCAATGTCCTACCACTCCAAAACCCACCTATTGATCTTATTGAAATATCGCTAGCCCCACCATTAGAAAGAAGTATATTAGAAACATTTCTGTTGTTTAAGGGTGGGATAGCCACAGCTGCCCCACTCATATCTATTTGCAAATAAGCGGCTTGCATAATAGCAGTGGTGCTTTCTGAAACAACATTCGACAAACCAGAAATATTTTCATTTTCATCACTAGTCTTAATAGCAAAATAATAAGCAGTGCTAGGTGATAAACCGGTTACATCCACAAATTCAAAACTACCAGCAATCTGCGGGGCAGGTGGAGAAGAAAAAAGAGTGGCTGATTCCCAATTAGTGTCATTTATTGGGCTCTGTGAATATCTAATTTCATAGGCCGTAGCTAGACCAGTCCAATCATCATCACCAGGAGCAGTCCAAATAAGAGTAACTAGTTCGTGGTCACTATAAATTGACATTAAATCATTTATAGCCGCCGGTGGGGTTAAATCTTCACCAGCACCAGATGTAATATCGGCTTGCTTGTAAGAACCATCCGACATATTAAATCTAGCGTATAAGGTTATTGCCGTTACTCTTCTACTAAAATTAAAAGATATGGGATATGTGCCAGCTGATAAATTAATATCATAAGGGGTAGATAAATAAAAAGTTGAGCCAGAAGTTCCCGAACCACTCCAGACAGTTGTTCCTCCAATAACCATTGAATTTATTCTAGTGTTGGAGTTTACACCCATCCATATAAGTTCTATGCTATCTATAGTTATGGTTTCATCTGGACCACTATTTGAAAGAAGCGTTCCATTTACCTGATTATTATTTATTAATAGACCAGAAGTATCAACTATTAATTGTTCAGCTTGAGTTAACACAACTCCACTACCTTGTTCTTGCCAATTGGTAAAATATTTACTTAAAAATAAACTTCCAGAACGTCCAGGACTTTTAGTCCAAGTAACTAAAACGGTAGCTTTCTTAATATTTTCTGAAATAGTGCTAATAGTTACCGCTCTGTTAAAATCACCAACCTGATCGCTTGCCCCAGAAAAATCCCATTGACCAGAAGTAAATGATAAGCCATAGACACCATCAACTAAATTAACAAAACCCCTGTCTCTAATACTAGAAACAGCTTCCAGTCCTTCTTTGGCAACAAAAGATGATCTAGAGCTGATATTATCACCTTTAATAGAATCGCTAGCATAAAACAAAAATCCCAACAAAGAAATAAGAACCAGACCCATAACCGATCCGGCTAAAAGAATTTCAACGCTACTAAAACCTCTTTTTTTGTTTTTAATATTTACAAACATACTTTAATGAGAAACAATTCCTCTTTTATTAACACTAATCGTGTTTGAATTTAATCTCAAGCTTAAAATTACACTTCCAAAATCAGATGTACTTCCAGTAATCTTATCAAAAACAAATTCATTATTACCACTAATAATAATATTTTTATTTGTTAAAATTTTTTCATCAAAAGCTGAATTTCTGGATAAAAAATCATTGCCACTAAAAACAATAATATTGCCATTTAGTACTTTAACACCCCAGGAAGTATCATGTTGTCCACCGATAGACAAAGCTTGAGCTCTGCGCAAAGAAGCAACAACCATATCGACCGAAGAACTTAAATCTTCTTTATTTTTGGCAGAAAAATAGATAGGAGACATAACTCCAGCCGACAAAACCAAAATAGAGACAGTTAAAAGCACTTCCAACAAAGTAAAGGCTTTTTTACTATTCATAAAAACTAATTAATATTGCTAATTAAATTATAAACCGGAAGAATGATAGATAAAGCAAGAAATACCACGCCCAACCAAACAGCTATTAAAAGAACCGGTTCTAAAACAGCTGACAAATTTCTGGTAGTAATATCCAGCTTCTCTTCGTAATTCTTTCCTATTTTAAGAAGTATTTCTGGTAATTTGCCAGAGCGCTCACCAACAAAAATCATCTCCTGAACAGAACTTGGTATTAATTTTTGTGAGCCATTAAAAGAATTAAAACTATCTTTAAGAGATATACCATCAGAAACGCTTTCCGATAAATAAAGATAGAAATCGCCGTAAAAAGGAAGAGTACTGGCCTGATTCATTAATCTTAAAGATTCGTCTATAGAGAAGCCGGCATTAAGCAGTGTTCCTAAAACATAACCAAAACGAGATAGTTCAGCTTCTAAAATTAATTTTCGAGTACTAAAAAAATTAAATAAAAATTTTTGACCAATAACTTTTGTTTTTTTGTGAACAAAGATTATATAAAAGAATAAAAATAAAAAGATGAAAAGCAAAGGAAAGAAAAACAAGCCATAGTTTCCAAAAAAATTACCAACAGAAATCATAACTTTAGTTATAGTCGGCAATTTAGCATCTAATTGAACAAAAACTAAGGCTAATCTTGGCAAAAGAAACCAACTCATTCCAGTTCCAATAACCAAAACCAAAAAAAGAACTAAACTGGGATACATTAAAGCTGAATAAACTTTATATCTAAAAAATTTTTCTTTTTGATGTTGAAGCGATAAAATATTTAAATTTTCTACTAAATGCCCAGAGTCTTCTCCGATCATAATCAAAGAAATATCTCTCTTAGAAAAGATTCCAGTCTTTTCAAAAGATTGCCACAAAGAAAAACCAGAATCAACACTATCCTTAATTCCGTCAACAACTGATTTAAAAGATTTGTTTTTGACACCAGAAGATACAATCGATAAAGCCTCGGGAATATTTATTCCGGCTTCAACTAAGGTTGCTAAATTTTCTATTAGATAGCTTTTATTTAAAGACATAAACTATGGTAAAGCAACGCGTAATAAATCATCTAAAGATGTAACGCCAGCCTTAACTTTCTGCATACCATCAGAAAACAAAGAACCAGATCCTTGTTGCTTGGCTAGTTCCCAAATTTGTTTAGCTGATGGCCTGGAAAGAATTAAATCTTGTAATTCCGGAGTGTTTAATATTATTTCGAAAATAGCCGTTCGACCATTATAACCAGTATAACCGCAAGCCTCGCAACCATGAGACTGATAAAAAATATTATTATCTTTTTTTAAATATTTAGCTACATCAGGATGTTCTTTTTTAAAATCATCTTTAGAAATAGAGACGCTATAGCGACATTTTTCACAAAGCTTTCTTACTAACCTTTGAGCAATAACAACTCTTAAGGTAGAGGCCAATAAAAATGGTTCGACCCCCATATCTAAAAGACGAGCAATAGTAGTAGCTGAATCATTAGCATGAAAAGTTGATAATAATAAATGTCCGGTCAAAGAAGCATTAACCGCCATTTCAGCTGTTTCTTCATCTCTAATTTCTCCAACCATAATAACATCTGGATCTTGACGAACAATAGTTCTAAGACCCCTAGAAAATGTTAAATTAGTAACTGAATTAACCTGTATTTGGTTTGTGCCTTTTATTCTATATTCGATTGGGTCTTCAAGGGTAGTTATATTTACTCGAGGATTATTCAAAAGTCTAAGCAAAGAATAAAGAGTAGTTGTTTTACCACTTCCAGTTGGACCGGAAGTTAAAATCATACCAAACGGTCTTTGAATTTCTTTTCTCATTAAATCCCTATCTTTTTTTTCTAGCCCAATTTCATGCAAACCAAAACCTTTAATATATTTAGCTAAAATACGGATAGCTATTTTTTCACCACTAACTACTGGCAAAATAGAAATACGCATATCCACTTCTTGTTTACCGAATTTATAATTCATTGAGCCATCTTGAGCTGAATAGTGTTCATCTATTCTAAGACCACTTTGAACTTTTATAAAATTTAAAATGTTGTTGTAGTATTCATTGGAAACTCTACCAGCCTCTTGTAAAACACCATCGACTCTAAAACGAATAATAGTTTCTTTTCCCTGTGGTTCAAAGTGAATATCAGAAGAATTATAAGATAATGCATCTCTAAAAATTTCAGTAACTATTTCCTGGGCCACTTTGCGACCACTTTTAATAATATCACTAAATCTGGTTTTAAGAGGTTTTTTATAAAAATAATCCAAAGCAAAATCAATATCTTCTGGCAGTGAGTATGAAATTGTTATATTTTCAATCGGAAATAAATCACCCATACTCATAAAAACTTTTTTTGATTCGCTTGGAATATCGGAAGTAAAAAACATTTTATCTTCATCTTCTTTAGTAAAGATTAAGCGATATTCTCTAGCAATTTCTTCTGGAAATTTAAGTATTTGCTCATAAGATGGCAAATTATTCTTCAAGTCAAAATAAGGAACTTTTTCATACTCAGCTAGAGCTTGCCCTAAAAGTTTTTTATTTAAAATTCCTTGATCTAAAAAATAATCAACGATTGAAGCATTATCGCCTACAGATTTTTCTGCCTTTTGTAAATCAAGCGTGGTGATATAATTTTGATCTAAAAGTATTTGCCTAATTTTATTCTCGTCCAAATTCATAATTTTTATTTTTTATTTTTTATCGTCTTTAGCATTATTATTTAAAAAATCACGAACATAATTTACTATTTCAATGATGCCAACATCTGATTTTACAAAATATTTTAAAACACCAAAAGCCTGAACTTTTTTCAAGTCATCTTCTTGTCCAAGATTAGAAGTAATGATTACTGGCACCTTGCTCTTAGCTTGTTGTAATTTTAATAAAACATCAAAACCACTAATGTTGGGCATAACCAAATCTAAAAGCATTAAATCAAATTTATCCTTTTTGAGATAATCCAAAGCCTCCTGCCCGTCAAAGGCAGTTCTAGTTTTAAAACCAATGCTAGAAAGCTTTAATTCTAAAGCTCTAGCAAAAGGTCTTTCATCTTCAACTATTAAAATTTTCTTAGGACTAGCAATCATAGGATAGAAAAAATCCTATTGGTTAATATAAAAAGCTTTAGCAATGGATATTAACTCTTCGGTTATTTTAATATGCCTTTCCTCGTCTTTAAGTATTTTTTCAACTATTTTTTTGTCATTCTCATCGTCTAGTACTTCCAACAATTCTTGACACAAATCTCTGGCCCGAACTTCACTGTCTAAACCTTTTTGTAAGTTAAGCAAAATTCCTTCTTGGCTCATTGAGCATTGATTAAATTTCATATGTTTAGACTTTAATTATCGTATTTATTAATGACGCTATTAATCAGTAATTTATGGGCCTTTGATTCGTCCCTTAGGGTTTTCATGCCATCACTAAAAAAAGCTTTGTTATCTTCAGAAAAACAATTTTCAATACCTAAATCTATCAGAGTTTGATAAAGCCAAATCAATTGATTTTCGGTTTCTTCTTCGGCTCTAAGTTCCATTAACACTTTTTTTCTTTTTATTTTTTTTTCTTCTTCACTCATAAAAATTAGGTTAATTTTAGAACAAACAAAGAAAATCTTTGTTCAAATTTCTAATACAATAATAACATAAAATAAAAAAAACGACAAATAGTATTGTCGTTTTTATCCTTTCTATGTCTTAATTTTTCAGAATTCCAACCACCTTGCCAGCGACAGAATAAAAATCTCGATCATCCTGATGAATATAGATTGGGTCATAGCTAGAAGTAGACTCTGATATTAGCATTATTATTCCACGATTTTTATCTTCTTTAAATTTCTTAATATTGGCCAAACCATCAATAATTGACAAGACATAATCACCATTTTCAGGGCTTTTCTTTTCCGAATCAACTAAAACATAATCACCATCATCTATATTCTCCCCATTAATTAGGGCTTTATTCATTGAATTACCCCTAGCCTTAACCACGAAAAGATTCTTATTGTTATTTGTTATTTTAGGAGAAACCTTTAAATAGCCTTCAATGTGATCTTCGGCAAAAGAAATTGCCTCTCCACAGTTAGCCGAACCAAATATCGGCAGAGACATTAGGTTTGATTTTACATTATTAATAATATCCGATATTTTTCTATATTTACCATTTTCGCTCTTCAAAAGACCTCTTTTTACTAATTGCTGGAGATGATGTTTTATTTTTTGAGGATTTTCTCGACCCTCACCCACAGCCTCACTAATATCACGTAAGGTCATCTCTGAAATATCACTATTTGATGATAATTTTAATAATTTCTTTTGTAAATCATGCATAAAAATGGTGTTTTAATTATTATATCTTTATTTTAAGCCTATTTTACAAATCTGTCAAGTTTTTTTGTCAAACTTATCCACAGGTCTTGACAAGTTTTACTTATTGACAAGATATTTTTTATTTACTAAAATAAAAATATAAAAAATAATTAATCAATATTTTTGATAATTAAGTTAAATCTAATTATTAAAAATAAATAAACAAATGGATAAGCAAGTAGTTATTAGAGGTTTTGCCTTTAAAGGAAAATTCCCCGTCAACTTCTCTTTTGACAAAAAACCGGGAGTTTATGTTGTTGCTAATCCCAAAAACAAAATAGCCGATATCGGTGAAACCGAAAACTTGAAAGAAAGGATTTCACTTTACAAAAAAAACAAAGGCTGGAGTGTTTGGTTTTGTAATGAAGAAAATCAAAAAGTTAGGCAAAGAATTAAAAAATTTGTAGCTGAAAAATACCAGATGGCTCAAATTTAATTAAATGTAGAAAACAAAAAAAGACTTTTTAAAAAAAGTCTTTTTTAAATGCAAAAATTATTTGAAAAAAATAAATATTATTTCAAGGAAAACAAAATAGCTCCAGCAACTATTAAAACAACTCCGATCAATCCTTTAATACTAAATGTTTCGCCTAAAAAGATAAGTGCCAAAATAAACACAAAAGCCATGCTCAAACGATCAATAGCTACTACGGCCGTTGCTTGTCCGTCTTTTAAGGCGAAAAAATAAAATAACCAGGAAAGAGCACCGAAAATACCAGAAAAAGCTATCAACCACCAATCTTTGGAAGAAAAAGAGGAAAAAGAAAAATTTTGAAATTTCTTTAATAAAAAACTAACAATTAACAAGAAAACAGCCATAATAACCGATCTAACGGTAGTAGCTAAAGTTGAATCAATATTTTTTAAACCCAATTTACCAACAATAGCTACTCCAGCTGCAAAAATAGCTGAAAGCAAAGCATATACTAACCACATATAATAAAATTAATATTTTTTATTTGTTTTAAATCTTCGAGAGCTGTCTTTTTTTGTAAATTTTTTAGAAAAGCTTACCCTGCTCATCTCTCCTCTTTTATTTTTAGAGCGAGAAGAATTTTCTGAAGATTTTAATTTAGATGGTTTAAATTTAGAATAATCATTTTTCTCTGGACCCTTAAATTTAGAAAAACTACTCTTTTTTTCTGATCTAGGAGATGAAAAAGCATTATCTGCTTTTTTATTTTCATATTTATTTCCATAAAAAGAAGAATTGCTTGTTCTGGGTTTTGAAAATTTTCCACCCTTAAAAGAGCCTTCGTTTCTGCTTGTATCGCTTTTTCTGCCTCCAAAAAATTTTTGCTCACTTATTCCTCTGAAATCATTCTTGCTAAAATTTTCTAATCTTGAAAATTTGTTTTTACCATATTTTTCATCTTTACCATACTTTTTATCTTTGTTATACCTTTCATTTCTGTCATACTTTTTATTTTTATCATATTTTTCTCCCCTGTCATATTTTTTGTCTCTATCATATTTCTCGTCTCTATCATACTTCTTGTCTTTATTATATCTTTCACCAAAACTATACCCTCCTTCTTTTTTATATTTTTCATCTTTACCATATTTTCTGTCTTCATTCTTTCTGTCATTAAAAGATGCTGGATTTTCCGATCTTACAAACTTTTTTTGTTCAAATTTTTTGTTTTCAGAAAATCTTGAACGACTAAAACCTGATTGATTGTTTCTGTTAAAATCTCTTGACTTAGCGAAATTATTTTTGCCAAATTTACTGTAAGAACTAGCTGTTTCTTTAGTTCTTGTTCTTCTTTCTGGCTCAGCCTTCAAAGATCCAATCTTCAATAATGGTAAATTTTTTCTGATTAAACGTTCTATTCTTTGTATTTCTCTGCGTTGATGAGGAAGGGCAAAAGAAATAGCTTTTCCCCCTTTACCTGCTCTAGCTGTTCTACCTATACGATGAACATAATCTTCTGAGTTATCTGGCAAATCAAAATTAAGAACCAACTCTATATCTTTAATATCTAGTCCACGAGCCGCCACATCGGTAGCTACTAATATTCTCTTGGTTCCATTTTTAAAAGAAGCTAAGGCCATTTTACGCTGACCAAAGGATAAATTGGAATGAATTTCACTTACTTGATGACCGTCAGTTTTAAGTTTTTCAGTTAAATTAGTCGCTCCATGTTTTGTTCTAACAAAAATTAAAACTAAATTTTTATAATCAAGCAATATTTTTTTTAAAGTTTCCAAACGCTCCTCTCGATGAACTAGATAAATTTCTTGATCAACTAGTTCAGCTGTGGTACCGGCTGGAGCCACCTCTATTTGAAGTGGTGATTTTAAATATTTTTCAGCTAATTTAATAATTGGAGCTGGCATAGTGGCTGAAAAAAGAAGAGTTTGTCTATTGATCGGTGTCAGCTGAATAATCTCTTCAATTTGAGGGGCAAATCCTAAATCAAACATCATATCGGCTTCGTCCAAGACTAAAACTGAAATATTTTCTAAATTAATTGTTTTTCTCTTATAATGATCCAACAATCTACCAGGAGTAGCAATCATAATTCTGGGATTATATTTCAAACCATATATTTGACGATTAATAGCTTCTCCACCAATCAAAGATATTGTTCTTAATCCAGAATTTAATGATATTTTTCTTAAACTTTCCTCAACTTGAACAGCCAATTCTCTGGTTGGTAAAAGAACTAAAGCTCTAGATTTATCTTGAAGCAATCTTTGGACTAGTGGTATACCAAAAGCCAAAGTCTTTCCCGTTCCTGTTTGAGCAATACCTATCAAATCTTTGCCAGAAATAGCAACAGGAATAGCCTTGGATTGAATAGGTGTCGGCTCTATTAAGCCATTTTTCTCCAAAGTAGTTAAAATAGCGGGTTTTATTGCTAAATCCCCAAATTTCAAATGTTTTTCTTTATTGTTTAACATAAAATAAGTGACCCGGCGTCTGCTGGTCACTTTTAACATGACGAAAGATGCAAGTCCTATAAATAATCATATTACAATAGTACCATTGGCTTTAAAATTAAGCAATAAGGGGTGTAAATAATAAAAAAACCCACTAAATACTTTAGTGGGTTGAAATATAATTCAAAGAACGCTTCTTTAGGCCGCTCCCAACAAATTGGTGAGGGCAATATTTTGTATTTGGATTGGCGCTTTAATAAACGCCTGTCTTTTCTCTTCTTCGGTTTGAGCTTTGCTAATCATTTCTGTTTGCAAGAACTTAGCTAAACCATTATTAGTAATTCTTAATTTCTCTAAATTCTCATAGGCTGTTAATAGTGTTTTAAAATCAAATTCTAGTTTACTGATTGTATTTACAATTTTTTCTGATATCTGAAAATCGCCGATGATTAAAGCCATATTATAAACTCTAATCAATTTGCCCAAATCGTTGCTTTCTTTTTCTAGAGAAAACACATCCCTTAGGCATTTGGTTTGAATTTTTTTTCTGTCCTTGTTTTCCAGAGCCAAACTATGATCAAATGTTTTTGATAAATTATCAAAATTTCCTTTGGCCAGAATATATAATGTGGGGATTAATAATTCTTTTCCCTCTTTGGATGATTTCACAAACAACTTTTCCAAAATAGAAAAATCAACATCGAGTTTTAAAATTCTTGATATAAAATCAGAATTATTTTTATTCTTGGAAGTTGTTAAAATTTCACAAATCCTTTTTGACTCCTCCAGCGTTTGCACGATATCCACCAACGACAAAAAGGCTTTGCCAAATATTTGAGGAAATTCATCGGATTTAATGGCAACAATAGTTAATCTGTCAAAAATTCCCTCAGCCAGAGAAAGCATTTCTTCCAAAATAACCTCTTTAACTTCAGGATCTTTGGCGCGAGCTAAGGTGTTATTGAGCTGATCAAAACCCAATCCCAATTGACGCATTTTACTCATGGCCAGATTCTTTAATTTTTTATCATCGCCGTATTTGAGTAAAATTTCAATCCAATCCTCGATACCTAAGACTAATTTTTCTATCTTTCCATACAACATTCTTTTAAGCCTGCTCCAATTCTTTTCTTCGTAATAGGATTGTAGCAGCTCTTCTTGCAACATTTCATATTTCTCAACCTCACTTACTATTAAGCGACGCAAGGGGGATCCTGGTTTAACTCTACGATGGGTTCTAATCAGCTCCCTGTAAGAGCTGGCTAGGCTAAGCATTTTTTTAAGGCCTTTGTTTTTATATTTTTGGCTAACACCAACAATACTAACAAATTGTTCAGCGCTTAAAAAAGTTTTTATCATTGGCAAAAGTTCATCTAATCTTTCTTCATTAATTGGATTTCTACATTTAACAAGGATCATTTTTTCTTCAAAAGAAACAGCGTGTAATTCCATTATTTCTAAAAATTTCTCCTCCATAACAATATTGCCAAACGACAATCTAAAACCATCGTTAGCCTGCTGAAAAGTTTTCGCCAATTTACTCATTTCATTTAGGGCCATATCTTTGAGTGTTTTGGCAGAATAACGATTCAGTTCAAAAAATCTTTTCCAAGAAATAAAATCATCAGCAATTTTTTTTAACTCGGTGCTAATTTCAGAAAAACGTTCAACGGGTAAATAAAAATATAGTTTGCTAAATTCCTCTAAACTTAAATAAAGGAAACCGAAAAAATTTAAGAACCTATAAAAAAAGTTCATTTCAACTATAACCACTTTTTGGGCAGATATGCCTCTCAATATTCTGAGCGCGCTTAAACTTAAGTTAAGACCTAGGCTCTTTAAACTTTTTGTTCTCATGATTATTATTTTTTTAGTTATTATTCAGATTTTAAGTTACTTAAACTTCATTACTTAATATTATTAAAAGTAATGAAATCTTTCCGAAAATATTATCATTTTATATTAAAAATGTCAATGATAAAAGGTGGATATAAATATAATCCCCCTGAGAACCTCAGGGGGATTAGGGTTTGTATTAGCATAAGCTAATCATAGTTAATGTTCTCTTTTTCCAATTTGTTTAGACTTAAAGCCCTCCACTTTTTTGATTTACAAAAAAATAAAAACACTAATTTTGATCAATGGAACAATTGCATCCATTGTCATAATCCTTGTCATCGTCATCCTTCCCTTTGTCGCTGCTGCCACTGACCTCCTGGATGATGCCGATAATTCCCCCAATAATGAGGCAACCGATTAGTGGATCCATGGTAAGAAAACATTAAAATTTAAAAGTTAGAAAAGAACCTTGCTCATAGCAAGTAGTGAGAGTTGATAAACATAGGAAGAAAAACACATGCTTCTTTAAAAAAACTTAGAACAACCACTTTTTCATTGAAGCCATTACTTTCTGAGAGATTTTATCTTAAAATTTCAAGCAAACCTGAAATTAAATTAAGATCCGGCCTCTTTAAACTTTTTATTTTTATAATTAATATTTTAATTATTATTCAAATTTTAAGTTGCTTAAAACTCATCTTCTTGTACGAACAAGGGTGATGAAATCTTTGCAAAAATTTTATCGTTTTATATTAGAAATGTCAATGATAAAAGGTGGATATAAATATAACACCCCCTGAGATTCTCAGGGGGTTTAGGGTTAGCATTAGCATAAGCTAATAATAGTTAATTGTTCTTCTTCACGTATTTTTTGGTTTTAGGCTTAAGAAAAGAATATAAGAATGTTAATTTTGGTCAACGGAGCAATTGCATCCATTGTCATAATCACTATTCTTATCATCGTCTTTGTCACTCCCCTTATCATTGCTGCCTCTAATTTCTTGAATAACAGCGATAAGGCCTCCGATAATTAAACCGCCTACAACCGGATCCATGATAGAAAATTTTAAAATTTAAAAAACTAAAAATTAGAAAATAACCTTACCAATAGGTAAGTAGTGAGAGCTAATAAATATAGGAAGAAAAACATGTGCTTCTTTAAAAAAGATAAAATAACCACTTTTTTATTGAAACCATTTTTGAAGAAGACAAATTTGATTCGATCTATCGAATTCATTTTTTGTCTACTACCCAATTTCTCAGAGAGAAAATCAAGAGAGTTTATCATATGGCAACGGCTTTATATATTCATCAGGATTAAAATAGGTCCACCAAAATAAGCAGGCGCCAAAACATTTATAAAATTTAGAGCATCCTCGACAATTTTTTGATGGATAAGAGTGTGTGATTTCTTTTATTTTAGGAAAATAATTATTTATTCCATTAATAAAAGAATCTCGGTCAAAGTCGCCATTTGAATCACGACAGTTAAAAAGTTTTGTTCCGGCAAAATTAGTACAGGGCAAAACATCTCCCTGGGGATCGATGGAAACAATTCCAGATTTGTGGACACCACAAGAACAACCACTACTCAATCTTTCATTTTTAACTAGCTTATCCAAAAAATCATCAGGATAAAAACATATAGGAACTCGGCTTGAAAAAACAATTTCTGGATACAAGTCATGGGGAAAGAGTGAGTCAATTTTAACTACAAAATCGGCAACTTCCCTAGGATTTAAAGCATAATCACCATTAACAGCTCCTGGGGAATCAAAATTTATACTCGGAGTTGCAAAATTGATAAAAATTTTACCGGAATGATTTCCAACAAAAATTTCCCTCTTCATAGTTCGAATAAAATCTTCAACCTGATCGTAATTGTCCTTGCTGACAGTAATTGCTGAAAAAAATTTAGGAAACTTGAGATGGGCTAGATTTAATAAAGCTTTATAAGACATATCAAAGCTACAACTACCAGTTACCATATTATGTCTTTCAGCGTCAGCTCCTTGAATTGAAATTTGAAAACTATCAACGCCAGCTCTGATTAATTCCTGTAAATAATTTTCATCACCCATTTTCCTGCCATTGGTAACTACGGCCACATAACAACCTTTATCCATTTTAATATATTCGATTAAATCTATTAAATGAGGATAAACCGTTGGCTCGCCACCTATTAAGTGAAACTTTTTAATACCCATTTTTCTAAGTTCATCAACTAACTGATAAGCAAAGTTTAAAGGCATGTGTAGTAAACTTTCGCCTTCAATAAATTTTTTTACCATGCTTTGAGCGTAACAAAAATTACATTTATTATTACAAGCATAGGTAACCACAATCCAAGCGACCCTTAGTCGCACCTTCAAAAACTCTTGAGATTTTTCCATATTATGAGCTTTCATTTAAATTTCAAAGTACTTCTGGCTATAATATATTCTTTTGACTAAATTGTCAATTGGTCAAAAACCATAAAAATAAAGGTTATTTTTTATTTTTTTCCATCTTCGTAAATACCTAAATATATAAACAAGCCAACCAAGATCAAGAAAAAAATAACTCCGATAAGAAACATAAATATTATTTTTTAATACTTAATTTCAAAAAAGGGTTCTCATCATCAAAGGTTATTTTGGGCATTTGATGACAAATAATTTCTCGAGGAACACCATATTTCATCTCATACAATTTATCGACAGAACAAAATAAAGCCTTAGAATAATCGAATCCCATTTTATGACTCACATTTTTAACTGATTCCTCTGATTGTCCCTCAATTTCAACATACGGCTCTAAGTATGGCCATTCATCAATAGTGATTTCGACATCATTTAAAATCCAAAGCTCTCTTTTGCTTTCCTGATAGGCCTTTCTTCTACAACCAACAAGAGCTAACATTTCTGAAGCTCCTTCAAAATCATTTATCATTAATGAAATTTCTTTTTGATCTTCAATTTTATCGCCGTTGATTATTTTTAAACTCAAAGTATTTTTATCTCCCTCATCCCTAACTCTTAACCAAGCGCCTTCTTTTTGATGGCCAGATGGCAGATCAAAAACCTCTCTTCTTTGGAGAAATTCCGGCTTAGACAAAGATGCTCCAATTTCTTTTAATTTTTTACGGATTTCATCTTTGTTAATGTTTATAAAAGTTGCTTCGTATTCAATTTTCATATAATAATTTTTGATTTAAAAAATCGTTCTTGAAATTCAATTAAAGAATAAATTTGTTCTTTAGTATAGTTTTTTTCACTTGGAACAACTATCAATTTGTCATCGTCATCATCGAGCCGATGAACAATGGCTATACACTTTCCAATGAATTCTTCAATTGGTTCAAAAACTCCTAAAATATAAGCATCCAATTCTTCTCCATCTGGAGCCAATACTCCTGGAACATAGCCATAATTAAGCGAATAATAAATATTATGCCTAGGGTGTTTAGATCCGAGCGGTCTATCTATTTTCACTTGAACTATTTTGTTCAAAAATTTAATAGCATAGTCTTTCATAATTAAATTATAGCAAATTAATAAAGAAACAGGAATTTTTGTTTTTTTTATATAAAATCTAATATAAAAGGGTTGTCAAATGACAACCCTTATTTATTTAAGCGGGCGGAGTGTAGCGACAAGAATAATATTCAATTGAAAAATTAGGTTTAAGTTCTTCAATTTTTTTAATAGCCAAAGCTTCGTCAAAAAAATTACCAGCCTTTTCGCGAAGTAAGTCATCACTAATATTTTTATCTTTTATTAGATTAATAACTTCTCCCGACAACTCCACTACCACTTCCGCGGTTGGATCAATAAACTCCTCAACTTTATTACCATTTTTTTTATAAACAGTAATAATGTTACCAGACGGTTCAATTGCTATACCAAAATCCAAAATCGGAAAAATGTTTTCCATAAAGAAATTCTCGATTTCTTTATTTCTATTTGCTCCCTTTAAAACAACTTTCATGGTATATTTTTTTATTTAAAAATTATTTTCCAAAAGAAACCGCTACCATAGAATAAAATATTCAACACCGACACTACCGTAAAAACTTCAATTGGCCAACCAGGAAGATAAAAAAGTAAGCAATGAGCAAACACTCCGAGCAACGAAGAAATGAAAATTTCTCTTGTTTGTTTTATTAGTTTGCTTTCGTTTAATCGATAAACAGCTATTCCCATAATGGCTGGGCCAAACAAAGGAATTATGGTTATAAAAAAAGCTGCAAAAAAAGGAACTAAACACATTACAATTCTTAATTGTTGATGCATA
>Ga0208822_1000367_pt1 | contig 35378 bp, 38 predicted proteins | sample AD_STIC08_MetaG_FD_184435 | JGI IMG/M metagenome (GOLD analysis project Ga0208822, IMG submission 184435) | Active sludge microbial communities of municipal wastewater-treating anaerobic digesters from USA - AD_STIC08_MetaG (SPAdes) (version 2) | ecosystem: Engineered > Bioreactor > Anaerobic >...
CCCGCCGAACGGCAGGCCGTGGGTGTCGATGAGCCGCCGCAGGGCGTGAACGTGGCCGAGGTCGAACAGCTCGAACTCGGGCACGACCTGGCGCTCCTGGGCCATGACGTACAGGTCGCTCATGAACCCCCACGGGTTCAGGAAGACGTCGTCACCGAAGTTCGTCGTCCCACACGTGAGCGAGCACGAGTCCGGCTCGGCGTCGAGCACGGTCAGCCGCGTCTCGAGCGGGTCGTGCACCGAGCCCCCCGTCGACAGCTGGACGATGAGGTCGGTCTCCGAGCGCACGGCATCCACCGACGCCCTCAGCAACCCCCGGTCCAACGTCGGCGCGTGGTCGGCGTCGCGGATGTGCAGGTGGATCAGCGCCGCCCCGGCCGCCTCGCAGCGCCTGGCGGTCTCGACGAGCTCGTCGAGGGTCGTCGGCAGCTGGGGCAGGTCCGCCTTGGCGTGCTCGGCGCCCGTGGGGGCGACGGTGATGAGGGTCCCGACCGGGGTGGATGAGGTGGCCATGGCCCCCATCATGTCAGGTCATTGCCGAAGATTCTTCGGGGATCAGCCACTCACGACGACGGTCTGGGATGCCGCGGTCTCTCCGACGAGAAGATCCACGTCCTCGGGGATCGACCGCTTGATAACCGCGAGCGCGATCGGGCCGTCCTCGTGATGGCGCGCCACCGTGGTGATCCGACCCACCTCCCGGTCGCCGAAGCGCACCGGCGCACCGGCATCCGGGAGCACGTGACCCGACCCGTCGAGGTGCAGGAACACGAGCCGTCGCGGGGGCCGCCCGAGGTTGTGGACGCGGGCGATGGTCTCCTGACCGCGGTAGCAGCCCTTGTGCAGGTGCACCGCGGTGCGCAGCCAGTCGACCTCGTGCGCGATGGTGCGGTGATCGGTCTCGGCCCCGAGCCGCGGGCGCCACGCCATGACCCGCAACGCCTCGGCCGCCCAGGTGCCGGCCAGCGGTCGGTCGCCGACGGCGGCCTCGAGGTCAGGGCGCGCCACGATGAGCTCACGCCACGCACGCCCCTCGCCGGGGTGCCCCTCGACCGGCCCGTATGCCGCCGTGTCACCCACGAGGGCGGGCCACGCGTCGACCCACGCGAGCGGCTCCCCCGGAGCGGACTCGGCGCCGATGGGCTCGCCGAGCACTGCCCAGTGCGCGGTGACGTCGGCGACCTCGACCCGCAGCATGAAGCGCATCGAGTTCAGCCACGCCACGAGCGAGGGCGCTCCCCTGGGCTCGACGGTGATCCACGTCGTCTCCCCGTCGTCGACGAGGTGCAGGGCGTGCTCGATGTGCCCCTTGGGCGAGAGCACGAGCGACTCGCGCGACGTGCGAGGTGCGAGCCCGGTGAGGTGCTGGGTGGTCATCGAGTGCAACCACGTGAGGCGGTCGGGCCCGGTGACGGTGACGACCCCGCGGTGCGACAGGTCGACCACGGCGAGCCCTTCGGCCAGCAGGCGCTGCTCACGCATGGGGTCGCCGTAGTGCGCCGCCACCCCGGCGTCGGCGCCCTCACCCTCGACCCCGCCCTGGCGATCGAGCAGGGGCGAACTCACGGTGGACGTGGTCATGGTGTGGCCTTCGGGGACTCGGGGGGTGGGGACGACACCGCGGCGGATGCCGGGTGGTCGCCGGCGTGGTGCGGCTCGCCGGCGTGGTGCGGCTCGCCGGCGTGGTGCGGCTCGCCGGCGTGGTGCGGATCACCGACATCGGGCAGGTCGGCGGAGCGACACTGCCCGCACAGCCCGTGCACGGCGGCGTGCGACACCTCGGCGGCGAACCCCAACGACTCGTCGAGCCGGGCCACCAGTTCGTCCGCCGCGGTGAGCGGGGCCTCGCCCACCCAGCCGCACCCCCGGCAGACGACGTGCAGGTGGGTGGCGTGCTCGGCGAGGTGGTAGCTCGGCGCACGGTGGTCGACGTGGGTGTGCCCGACCAGACCCAGCTCCTGAAGTGCATCGAGGGCGCGGTACACCGTCGACGCGGCGACCTGTCCGCCCCCGTCGCGCGCCACGGCATCCACGATCTCGTCCGGGGTCGCGTGACCGAGCCGCCCCACGGCGCCGAGCACCCGCTCACGCTGCGAGGTCAGCCGCTTGCCGCGGGCCCGCAGTCGCTCGCCGAGATCGCTCACCCCACCAATGTATGTCGCCACCACGCCGGGCCATGCATCCCCACGCCCCGGGCAGATGCGGCGGTACCGGCTGCGGAGCGTCCAGCGGGCGTCCAGACAAGGCTCGTAAACTGGGTGGGTGAGTGATAACGGCGTGGGGTCCCTGATCGAAGGGCTTCCTGATACCCAGGAGACCCGCCGCGAGCAGAAGCGGCGCGATCGTCGGGGCTCCCGGCGGGCGCTCATCGTGATGCTCAGCATCTTCGGCCTCATCGTCGGAACCGGTGTGGCCTACGTCGGCTACCTCGCGTTCACGGTCGGCAACAACATCGACCAGGGCATCGACCTCGGCGAGCGCCAGCCGGTCACCGCCCCCGACGGTGAGCCGGTCGCAGAGACCGGCACCGGCACCAACTTCCTCGTCCTCGGCTCCGACACCCGCCCCGGCGACGCCGGGCGGTCCGACGTCATCGTGCTCGTGCACGTGCCCGAGGACAACAGCGCGGTGCAGATGATCCACTTCCCCCGCGACCTCTACGTGGACATCCCCGGGCACGGCAAGAACAAGATCAACGCCGCCTACGCCTTCGGCCGCGAGCCCCTGCTCGTCCAGACCATGGAGCAGCTGCTCGGCGTGCGCATCCACCACGTCGCCCGCACCGACTTCGAGGGCTTCAAGAACATGACGGATGCCGTGGGCGGCGTTCGCGTGTACGCGGAGGAGGGCGGCGCCGACGGCATCGTCAAGGGTTGGAACGACCTCGACGGCGAGCAGGCCCTGGCTTTCGTCCGCGAGCGCTACACCCTCAGCGAAGGTGACATCTCGCGTGGTCGACGCCAGCTGGCCTTCATCAAGGCGCTGATGCTCGAGGCGACCAAGCCCGAGAACATCGCGAACCCGATCACCGTCGCCAGGTTCGCGAACGCTGCGACCGAGAACCTGGTCGTCGACAAGGGCCTGACCACTCGGGCGATGACCGACTACGCGATCGCGCTCCGCAACGTGCGTGGTGGGGACGTCGTCTTCGCGACCGCCCCGTTCTCCGGGTACGGCACCTCGCCCCAGGGTGCATCGATCGACATCGTCGACGAAGCCGGGATGGCCGAGCTCGGCGAGGCACTGCGCACCGACTCCATGGACACCTACCTCGACGTCTTCGTCACCCCCTGACGCCCAGCCCGCGGGGTCACTCGACGCGCTTGAGCTCCGCGGAGATGTGCGACTGCAGCGGCTGCCCCATGGCGGCCATGTCCATGACCCACATGAGCTTGCTGTTGACGTTGCCGTACATGCGGTGACCCGCCGTGTACTCCTTGGCGAAGGGGCTGCGCATGACGCCGTCGGTGCGCAGCTCGACCTTGGCGGGTGAGGCCACCCCGGCGTACATCTCGACGAACCCGGTGTGGTGGGTGAGCAGCAGCTCGGCGTTCGTGCCGTCGTCGTGCACCGGCACCATTCGCCAGAAGCCGACCTCCGTCGCGAGCGGGCGCACCTGGTTGCCGTCGTCGTCGAGCAGCCAGGTCTGGGACCGCCACTCGAGGAACGGGCGGCCGTCGTGGCTGCAGACGATCTCCTGTCCGAAACGGGCCGACTCGATCGTCGGGTAGCCGACGAGACCGGCGCCAGCCCAGCGGCCGACCAGCCAGGCGAGCGGGGCGACGTCCGGGTGCAAGGTGGTGTCGAGGTGGAAGACCATACGCTGCATCCTATGGACACCCCGGCCGCTTCCCTCGTCGTCAAGGTCACCTGCGGCACCGAGGCCCTCGAACGGCTCAACCAGGGTTTCACCGTGGCGGCGACCGCTCTGGCCGCCGGTGTCGAGGTCAGCCTCTGGCTCACCGGCGACGCGACGTTCATGGCGGTGCCGGGCCGAGCCGAGCTGGTCGACCTCCCGGATGCCGTGCCGCTGGCTGAGCTGCGCGACCTGCTGCTCGACGGGGCGACGGTCACGGTGTGCGGTCAGTGCGCGGCCCGCCGTGGGCTCACGGTCGATGACCTCTCGAGCGGGGCCGGCATCCGTGGGGCGGCCGCCTTCGTCGAGGAGGTCATGGCGCCCGGCGCCCGATCCCTCGTCTACTGAAAGCGCCGGGGCGCGCAGGCCGTCAGCCGATGATCAGCAGGGACAACCCGTAGGCCACGACGCCGGGCACGAGCAGCGCAGCGGCGGCGCTGGACATCTGGCTCTTGACCGTCGTGATGGCCGGCAGCACGCTGTGGACCCGGCGCATCGCGTGCGAGACCGCGGCGCAGACGAACCCCACGAGCGCTGCCGGAGCAACGCCCGGGCCGTCGATGACCGACGCGGCGATGATGGCACCCAGCCCGCCGAGGAGCATGGCCGCGGGCAGCATCCACGGCCGAAGCGCTGCCATCCCGGCACCGAGGTCGGCGAAGGATGCCGTGGCGATGGCCACGAACGCCACCACGGCGATCTGCGCGGTGAAGTCGCCGCGCGACAACGGCAACCACGTCGTCCCCAGGGCGATGACGGCCAGGCCGAACGAGGTGACCCCGATCGAGTCGGTGAGCCGTGGCCGACCGTCACGACGCAGGATCTGGTGCCCGAACATGATGGCGAGCCCGATGATGAGGGCGACCGGCACGAGCCGCAGGTAGGGCTCCTCGGGACTGGCGACCCCGGCTGCGGGTGCGAGAACGGCCGGGACTCCGATCGCCAGCGACGACCCGAACCGGCTCGACGAGCCGTGCAGGGCCGGCCATCCCCAGGCGACGACGATGCCGGCCCAGGCCAACCCGGCAGCCAGGAGCACGGGGTCGGCGACGAGGGCGAGGATGAGCAGACCGGCGAGGACGACGGTCGCGGCGACGGTGACGGGCCGCGGGACGGTGGCCAGGGCCGGCAGCACCGGCTCGTGGAGCACAGCGTCACGGCGGGCGCGGCGGGCCGCTCGCGTCTCCGGCTCAGGGGCCGCAGTCGCCTCGCTCGAATCCTCGTCCACGCGCGGCATCCTCCCATCATCCCCCGGCAAAGGGCGGGAGAACCTCGACGACCGCGCCGGGCGCGATCTGGTCCGCGCCCGTGCTCGCTCGCCCACCGACGAGCACCGAGCACACCGGCAGGACCGCGAGCAGGCCGGGGCGGGCCGTCGACAGGTGGGCGACGAGGTCGTCGACGGTGGACACCCCCGCCAGTCGCTCCTCCGCGACGCCCGCGGCGGCCCGAACCCCCGCCCAGTAGCGGACCGTGACCATCTCAGCCGGATCGGTGCCGGGACCTGACGTGTGCATGACCACCTATCCTGATGGGTAATGGCCCACCTGCTGCTGCTGACGAACACCTTGGCGCCCAGCGCCGAGGTCGTTCCTGCGCTCGGGCTCCTGAGCCACCATGTTCGCATCCTGCCCGCGGAGGCCTCCGTCCTGGTCGACGCGCCACAGGCTGACGTCGTCATCGTCGACGCCCGTCGCGAGCTCGCGATGGCCAAGTCACTGTGCCGGGTGATCTGCACGACGGGCATCTCGATCCCGCTCCTCGTCGTCGTCACCGAGGGGGGCCTGGCCGGGCTGACGAGCGACTGGGGCATCGACGACGTCATCCTCGACACCGCCGGCCCGGCTGAGATCGAGGCCCGCCTGCGCCTGGTCATGGGGCGCACGAACGAGGCCGCCGAGGACGAGACCGGGCCGATCACCGCCGGCGCCCTCGTCATCGACGAGGTGACCTACTCGGTGCGCCTCCGGGGGCGGCTGCTCGACCTCACGTACAAGGAGTTCGAGCTGCTGAAGTACCTCGCGCAGCACCCGGGGCGGGTCTTCACCCGGTCGCAGCTGCTCCAGGAGGTGTGGGGCTACGACTACTTCGGGGGCACCCGCACGGTCGACGTCCACGTGCGGCGGCTGCGCGCCAAGCTCGGCACCGACTACGAGGTGCTCATCGGGACCGTCCGCAACGTCGGGTACCGCTTCGTCCCCGAGGTCGCCGACTCCTTCTCGGAGATCGAGTCCTGACGTGACGCGCCCCCCGCGCACGACGCGCCTGTCCGCGATCGATGACGCGACGGCATCCGAGGTGCGCGACCTGCTCGCTCGGGCGCAGGACGCCGACGGCGTCGAAGCCGTCTCCGAGTCGTTCCGGTTGGCGATCGGCCCGGCCCGCGAGGGCGTGGTCCACCTGGTGCGCCTGGACGAGGACGACGCCGTCGTCGGGTATGCGCAGGTGGCTCAGGCGGGCGGGCCGGATGCCGTGGCCGAGCTGGTCGTGGACCCGCGGCGTCGTCGTCGCGGGCACGGTCGGGCCCTGCTCGACGAGGTGGTGGCGCAGGGTGCCCACAGCATCTGGACGCACGGCATGCTGCCCGCCGCGACGGCGCTGGCTGCTGCCGCCGGGTTGGTCGTCACGCGTGAGCTGTACGTCATGGGCCGGCCGCTGACTACCGAGGACGCGGTCGATCCGGCTATGCCGCAGGGGTTCTCGGTGCGCCCGTTCCAGCCCGGAGTGGACGACGAGCGCTGGGTGGCGCTCAACGCCGCCGCCTTCGCGAGCCACCCCGAGCAGGGCCGGCTCACCCTCGCCGACCTGCACGAGCGGATGGCCCAGCCGTGGTTCGACCCGGCGGGGCTGCTCCTCGTCGTCGACGACACCACCGAGGAGGTGGTCGCCTTCCACTGGACCAAGGTCGAGCCCGTCACCCCGCCCGCCGTCCCACGGGGAGAGGTGTACGTCGTCGGGGTCGATCCGGCGTACCAGGGCCGCGGGCTCGGGGGGCCGGTGACCTCGCTCGGCCTGGCCCACCTCGCACGGCTCGGCCTGGCTGAGGTCGAGCTCTACGTCGACGGCGACAACACCGCGGCCCGTCGGACGTACACGCGCCTGGGCTTCCGGGACACCGCGGTGCACGCCCAGTACGGCACGCAGACGCACCCGGGCGCCGACCTCACCGAACCTGACAGGATTGCCCCATGACGGCAGACACCGAAGTCACGCACGAGGACGTTTCCCAGGCGACGCCGATCACCGCGCGCGATGCCGCCGCCGACGCCTCGGCCGACGCGAGCATCGTCAGTGAGGTCTCGATCGTGAGCGCCGCCGCCGAGGAGACGCGAAACCACCAGCCCCGTGGGTCCAACGGGAGGTTCGTCGGCCGCCCCGCGGGCGCGGACGGCATCCAGGATGTCGAGGACGAGGCCCTGCCGGCCGACCGGTTCCTCGACCGCGAGATCTCGTGGCTGCAGTTCAACGAGCGGGTGCTGCAGCTCGCCGGTGACGAGAACATCCCGCTGCTCGAGCGCTGCCGCTACCTGGCGATCTTCGGGTCCAACCTCGACGAGTTCTTCATGGTGCGCGTCGCCGGCCTCAAGCGCCGGATCGCGACCGGCATCGCCGTGCGGTCGGCATCCGGTCTGGAACCTCGCGAGGTGCTCGAGCAGATCTCGCTCGTCGCGTCCGAGCTGATGTCGATGCAGGCCCGCGTGTACCGCGACCAGGTGCGCCCGGCCTTGGCGACCGAGGGCATCACGATCGTGCGGTGGGACGAGCTGTCGCCCGAGGAGCACGAGCGCATCGGCCAGATGTTCACCAGCCGCGTGTTCCCGGTGCTCACCCCGCTCGCCGTCGACCCGGCGCACCCGTTCCCGTACATCTCCGGCCTCTCCCTGAACCTCGCGGTCGTCCTGGTCAACCCGCGCACCGGCAAGGAGCACTTCGCCCGGGTCAAGGTGCCGCCCGTGCTCCCCAGGATGCTGCGCGTCGCCGACAGCGCGGACGAGTCGCCGCTGGCCGACATGTACGCCACCAGGTTCGTGCCGCTCGAGGACGTCATCGCCGCGCACCTGGACCACCTGTTCCCCGGCATGGAGATCCGTGAGCACTTCACCTTCCGGGTCACCCGCAACGAGGACCTCGAGGTTGAGGAGGACGACGCCGAGAACCTGCTGACGGCGCTCGAGCGTGAGCTGACCCGGCGCCGCTTCGGCCCGCCGGTGCGCCTCGAGGTCGAGGAGGACATGGACGACCACGTCCTGGACCTGCTCGTGCGCGAACTCGGCGTCGCGGCATCCGAGGTGTACCGCCTGCCGGCACCGTTGGACCTGCGCGCCCTCAACGTCATCGCCGACCTCGAGCGCTCCGACCTGCACTTCGACCCGTTCGTGGCCCGCACCAACCCCGACCTCGCGCCGACCGAGAGCTCGAAGGCCCGCGACATCTTCGCCTCGATCCGCAAGCAGGACGTGCTGCTCCAGCACCCGTACGACTCGTTCTCGACGTCGGTGCAGGCCTTCATCGAGCAGGCGGCGGCCGACCCGCGGGTGCTCGCGATCAAGCAGACGCTCTACCGCACGAGCGGTGACAGCCCCATCATCGACGCCCTCATCGACGCCGCCGAGGCCGGCAAGCAGGTGCTGGCCGTCGTCGAGATCAAAGCGCGCTTCGACGAGGAGAACAACATCTCCTGGGCGCGCAAGCTCGAGCACGCCGGCGTGCACGTCGTCTACGGCATCGTCGGCCTGAAGACCCACGCCAAGCTCTGCCTCATCGTGCGCCAGGAGGCCGAGGGGCTGCGCCGCTACTGCCACGTCGGCACCGGCAACTACAACCCCAAGACGGCCCGCCTCTACGAGGACCTCGGGCTGCTCACCGACGACCCGCAGGTCGGCGAAGACCTCACCCGCCTGTTCAACCAGCTCTCAGGGGTCGCCCCCCGCAGCCGGTTCAAGCGCCTGCTCGTGGCGCCCCGGTCGGTGCGCTCGGGGCTCATCGACCTCATCGACGCCGAGATCGCGAACGAGGAGCGCGAGCCCGGCAGCGGCCTCATCGCGTGGAAGGTCAACTCGATCGTCGACGAGCAGCTGATCGACGCGCTCTACCGGGCCTCGCGCGCGGGGGTGCGCGTCCAGCTGTGGGTGCGCGGCATCTGCGCCCTGCGCCCCGGCATCCCCGGCGTGTCCGAGAACATCGAGGTGCGCTCGATCCTGGGCCGCTTCCTCGAGCACTCCCGCATCTTCCTGTTCGGAGGCGGCGGCGAGACCGTGGCCCTCATCGGCAGCGCCGACATGATGCACCGCAACCTCGACCGCCGCGTCGAGGCGCTGGTGCACCTCGTCGACCCGCGCCACCTCGCCGACCTCGATGCGCTGATGAAGCGCGGCATGAGCGATGAGTACATGCACTGGAAGCTCGGGGCTGACGGCCGCTGGATCCGCCACCACCTCGATGCCGATGGGGCCCCGCTCACCGACCTTCAGACCGCCATGATCGAGATGCACGCGAAGCGGCGCCGCAAGGCCCGCCGACGGTGACCGGCTACCCGGGCGCTGGCTGCACGGAGGCGGCCCGATGAGGATTCCCGCGGCAGGCACCCTGCCGTGGCGGCTGCGCGACGGTGAGCTCGAGGTCGCCCTCGTGCACCGGCCCCGGTACGACGACTGGTCCTGGGCCAAGGGCAAGCTCGACCCGGGCGAGGACTGGGCCGTCGCCGCCGTGCGCGAGACCGTGGAGGAGACCGGGCTCGTCGTCCGACTGGGGCCGCCGCTGCCCGAGGCCCGCTACACCCTGCTCGGCCGCGACGGCACCCCCGACGACAAGGTCGTGCGCTACTGGACCGCCCAGGTCACCGGCGGCGACGGCCACCTCGTCAACGAGATCGACGAGGTCGTCTGGCTCGACGTGCCGGCCGCCCACACGCGGTTGGACTACGCCCGCGACCGCGACCAGCTGCTCGCCCTCGTGCGCCTGCACCAGGCGGCCCGCCTCGACACCTGGCCGCTCGTCCTCGTGCGGCACGCGCACGCGCTCGCCCGGGGACAGTGGTCGGATGCCGACCCGCTGCGCCCCTTGTCGGCGGAGGGCAGGCGTCGCTCGGCTGAGCTCGTGCCGGTGCTCGCGGCCTACGGCGTGAGCCGGGTGCTCACCTCGCCGTCGGAGCGGTGCGTGCGCACCGTGGAACCGTTCACCGAGGCGGCCGGGGTGCGCCTGCGCACCCGCTCCGGGTTGTCGGAGGAGGGCTTCGAGGCCGACCCCCGCACCGCCCCCGCCCACCTCGGCCGGCTGCTCGAGCGCGGCGAACCAGCGGTGCTCTGCACCCACGGCCCGGTGCTGCCCAGCCTCCTGGACGACCTCGAGGGCCGGTTGGACCTCGACCAGCCCGCCTCGGTCGAGGTCATCGAGGAGTTCGTCGAGGCCCGCGATGACCGCCTCGCCAAGGGTGAGGCGCTGGTCTGCCACGTCGTCGGTGTCGGGGACGACGCGCGCGTGGTCGCTGTGGAGCGCCACCTCCCCTGAGCCTCCCTTCACGGCGGGTCGGCGCACGTCGGCACGCCGTGCGGCACCGTGCCCTGACCAAGCGGACGAGAAATAGCCGGATGCCGTTCACGGTGCGTTCACCCGCGGCGGGCCGATGCGTCACCCGGCGTCTTTAGCGTCACCCGTGTCGAGCAGTGCGGCTCGGCCCCATGACCCTTGTCCTCTGAGAGGTACACACCGTGAAGATTCAGCGTTTCGGCGGCTCCGCCGCGTTCGTCCTGGCCGGGGCACTCGCCCTGTCCGCCTGTGGTGGCCAGGAAGCCGAGAGCGGCAGCGGCGCCACCGGCGCCGACGGGGCTGCAGCCCTCAGCGGCGCCATCTCCTCCGACGGCTCCAGCACCGTCGGCCCCCTGACCGAGTCCGCTGCCGAACTGTTCATGGGCGAGAACGGCGGAGTGCAGATCACCGTCGGCACCTCCGGCACCGGTGGCGGCTTCAAGAAGTTCTGCGAGGGCCAGACCCAGCTGTCGAACGCCTCGCGTCCGATCAAGGACGAGGAGAAGGCCGCCTGTGCCGCCAACGGCATCGATTTCCAGGAGCTCGTCGTCGCCAACGACGCCATGACCGTCGTGGTGAACAAGGAGAACACCTTCGCCAAGTGCCTGACGGTCCAGGAGCTCAACACCATGTGGGCCCCCGAGGCGACCGGCAAGATCATGAAGTGGAACCAGGTCAACCCGGCCTTCCCGGCCGACAACCTCAAGCTCTACGGCCCCGGAACCGACTCGGGGACCTTCGACTACTTCACCGACGAGATCAACGGTGAAGAGGGTGCCTCGCGTACCGACTACGAGCCCTCCGAGGACGACAACATCATCGTCCAGGGCGTTTCGGGCGACAAGAACGCCCTCGGCTACTTCGGCTTCACCTTCTTCGAGGAGAACGCCGACAAGCTCAATGCCGTCGAGATCGACAACGGCGAGGGTTGTGTGGCTCCGAGCTCGGAGACCGCGCGCGACGGGTCCTACGCCCCGCTGTCCCGCCCGCTGTTCATCTACGTCGACAAGAAGGCCTTCGCGGAGAACGCGGCCCTGAAGTCGTTCGTCAACTTCTTCATCGAGAACGACACCGCGATCGCTGAGGCGGCGCAGTACATCCCCTTGAGCGACGAGCAGAAGAAGACCGCTCAGGACGAGCTCGCCGCCCTCGGCTGAGGCCGGACCACCACCACCACAGGAGCAACTCCTCGTGTCAAGCATGAGTGCCGGCGCAGGCCCCTCGACCACCTCGGGGGGCCTGCGCCCTTCCCCGCCGCCGCCAACGTCGCTGCGATCCACGAGACCTCGCTACGGTGAGAAGTTGGCCCTCGGCTTCATCGTGGCTGCCGCCGGAGTCTCGATCGTCACGACGATCGGGATCGTGCTCTCCCTCCTGATCCCGGCCCTGGAGTTCTTCCGGCAGGTCAGCGTCGTCGAGTTCCTCACCGGGACCTCGTGGACGCCGCGCTTCGCCCAGAAGGAGTACGGCGTGCTCCCGCTCGTGACGGGAACGCTGTGGACAACGGCGATCGCCCTGTCGCTGGCCATCCCGATCGGGCTCGGCGCCGCGATCTACCTCTCGGAGTACGCCTCGGCGCGCACCCGCAAGATCTTCAAGCCGACCCTCGAGCTGCTCGCCGGCGTGCCGTCGGTGGTCTACGGCCTCTTCGCCGTGGTCTTCGTCGGCCCCGTCGTCCTCAAGGAGTGGCTGGGCATCGAGGTCCAGACCTTCTCGGTCCTGTCGGCCGGACTCGTCCTCGGCGTCATGATCATCCCCACGGTCGCTTCGCTGTCCGAGGACGCCATGTCCGCGGTGCCGCGGGCGCTTCGTGAGGCCTCGTACGGGCTCGGCGCCAACCGCATGCGCACCGTCCTGCGGGTGGTCTTCCCTGCGGCCACCTCCGGCATCGCCGCTGCGATCGTGCTCGGTCTGAGCCGCGCCGTCGGCGAGACGATGATCGTGGCGATGGCCGCCGGCAGCCAGGCCAAGATGGTCACCAATCCGCTCGAGGGCGGGCAGACGATGACCGGGTTCATCGCGTCCGCGGCCCTCGGCGACAGCGTCCAGGGCTCCCTCGACTACTACACGCTCTTCGCAGTCGGCCTCCTCCTGTTCATCCTCACCCTCATCATCAACATGATCAGCATTCGCCTCGTCAACCGCTACCGGGAGATCTACTGATGGCCGTCATGACCACCGAGCCGCCGCCCTCGGCCACCCGGCCCCTGACCGCGGAGTCTCAGGGTGAGAAGAACCCGCAGTCGGTGTTCTTCCTCGTCCTGCTCTGGCTGAGCCTGGCCTTCGGCATCCTCGTCCTCGTCGTGCTCATCGTCACCACGTTCATCGACGGTCTGCCGCGGATGGACCTCAAGCTCTTCACCAACTACACCTCCCAGGTCGATCCCAGCAACGCGGGAGCGAGAGCCGCCATCCTCGGCACCATCCTGGTCATCGTGACGACCGCCATCCTCGCGATCCCCATCGGCATCGCGGCAGCGGCCTACCTCGAGGAGTTCGCCTCGAAGACCAGTCGATTCGCACGCATCGTCGAGCTCAACGTGCAGAACCTTGCCGCCGTGCCGGCGATCATCTACGGCATGCTGGCAGCCGCTGCCGCCCTCGCCGTCGGTCTCTCGCGGAACACCGTTCTCGCCGGCGGCATCGCCCTGGCACTGCTCATCCTCCCGGTCATCATCGTCTCGACCCGCGAGGCGCTGCGCGCTGTCCCCCAGGAGATCCGTCAGGGCTCTCTGGCTCTGGGTGCGAGCCCGATGCAGACGCTGCAGCGTCAGACCCTGCCTGCGGCGATCCCCGGCATCGCGACCGGCACGATCCTTGCCCTGTCCCGGGCGATGGGCGAGGCAGCGCCCCTCCTGCTGCTCGGTGCTCTCGTGTTCGTCCAGTTCGACCCCAACGGGTTGCTCAGCGGCTTCACGACGATGCCGATCCAGATCTTCAACTGGGCAGGTCGTTCGCAGGAGGAGTTCAAGCAGCTTGCCGCTGCTGCCAGCATCCTGCTACTCGCCATGGTCATCGCGCTGAACGCCGTCGCGATCATCATCCGCAACAAGTTCACCACCGCCCGATGAGCGAACCGACCGCGCAGCCCGCGGACACCACCCTGACCGCTTCCCCCGTCGACACTCCAGGAGAGTCCAGCGTGAACACCAGCCCGAGCACCACGATCCCCCGTCTGGACCCCATCGACGCCGGGCGGATCACGGCATCCGAGGCTCCTCGTGCGGTGATCACCGCCACCGACGTCAGCTGCTACTACGGCAGCTTCCGTGCGGTCAACGAGGTGACGATGGGCATCGGCCTCCACGAGATCACGGCGCTCATCGGGCCGTCGGGTTGTGGCAAGTCCACCGTCCTGCGCGCGCTCAACCGGATGAACGACCTCATCCCGGGCACCCGCGTCACGGGGACGATCGCCTACCACGGCATGGACATCTACGCGAAGGACGTCGACCCCATCGAGGTCCGCCGGCGCATCGGCATGGTGTTCCAGAAGCCCAACCCGTTCCCGAAGTCCATCTACGACAACGTCGCCTACGGCCCCAAGGTCACCGGCATGAAGGTCTCCAACATGGACGACCTCGTCGAGGAGAGCCTGCGCGGTGCAGCCCTGTGGGACGAGGTCAAGGACAAGCTCAAGCAGTCGGCGTACGGCCTGTCCGGTGGACAGCAGCAGCGCCTGTGCATCGCCCGAACCATCGCCGTCAAGCCCGAGGTGATCCTCATGGACGAGCCGTGCTCGGCGCTCGACCCGATCGCGACCTCACGCATCGAGGACCTCATGCTCGAGCTCAAGGAGGACTACACGATCGTCATCGTGACGCACAACATGCAGCAGGCGGCCCGCGTCGCCGACCGCACGGCGTTCTTCACGGCCGAGGCCGCAGAGGGCCACGGCGACCGCACGGGCCACCTCGTGGAGTTCGACGAGACGACGAAGATCTTCAGCAACCCCGCCGACTCGCGCACCGAGGACTACATCTCCGGCCGCTTCGGCTGATCAGTCCTCCCACAGGACCTCCGCTCTCCGCTCCCCGGAGTCACCTCCCCCCAGACGTCCACGGGGGTGAAGCGCGCAGGCTGCGTCCACAAGCTCAGCCGCCCTTCGCCCCCGTGGGCCCACCCCAGCGGTCCCAAGCCCCGACTTTGTGCGACTTGGCCGCGGTTTTCGCCCTCGCGAGGCGAAAGAACCGCAGTCAAGTCGCACAAGGTCGGGGCGTTGTCGTCCACAGGCACGGCCGGATGCCGGCACTGTCCACAGGCGCTCGGCGCACCCTTCGCGTGGAGGCCAGACAGCGCCACGGTGAGGGGATGCACCTTGACCTCACCCCGCTGCCTGCAGTCTTCCTCGCCGCAGAGGCCTCTGCGGCAGGTGTCGATGCGCGCCGCCTCAGGACCGCCGTTGCCGCCACCACCGCCGTCCGCCTGGGTCGGGGCGTGTACGCGGACGCCGCCCGCTGGCCCACGGACCGGTTCGAGCGCCACCGCCTGATGGCCCTGGCAGCGCAGCGGGCCGTCCAGGGCAGCGTGCTTAGCCATGTCAGTGCCGCCCTCGCCCACCAGTTGCCGAACCCCATGGGGGACCTGCCGCGGCCCGCCGTGACGGTCGATGACCGGCTCCGCTCGCGCTCGCCCGGCTCGTGGATGACGCTCTACCGCGGCGAGCTGACCACGGGTCACATCGAGTCGAACGGAGCGGTTCGACGCACCGTCGCCTCCCGCACGGTCCTGGACTGTGTCCGTCACCTCTCGACCGGCGATGGCCTCGCCGTCGCCGACGCCGCCATTCGTGCCGGGAAGACAACCGTGGATGCCGTCCGCGACCTTCGCGAGTTTCAGCGCCGGTGGCCGGGCGCCCAGAAGGGTGACCTCATGCTGGCGCAGGTCGACGCCAGGAGAGAGGGTTGGCTCGAGTCATGGTCAGCGGACGCCTTTCGCCGCATGGAGCTCCCGCGCTGGATCCCCCAGGTCAACGTCTACGACGCACACGATCGATTCCTCGGGCGCGTGGACGGGTACTGGCCTGACTTCGGCGTCGCAGCGGAGGCAGACGGGCGCGGAAAGTACCTCGGCGACGTCGACCCCTCACTCGACCGCAGCCCGGATGCCGTTGCTCAGCGAGTCCTCGAGGCCGGCGAGCGCGAGGTCGGTCTGCGAGCGTGCGGCCTGGGGCTCGTCCGATGGACGACCAAGGAGATCACCACGGCTCAACTCGTCGTGGGTGCCCGATGGCGAGCGGAGGTGGCGCGGACCGATCCGCGCGGCATCCGGGCCACTCTCATCTGCTCGTGCTGCAACGCCCCCCTGACTTCGTGCGACTTGGGCGCGGTTTATTCGGCCTCGGGGCGATAGAACCGCATCCAAGTCGCACGAAGTCAGGACGAAGTGGCGGGGCCGGGGGAAGGGCACGCCCAGAGGCTGGTCGCGCGACCGCCGGTCGGGTCAGAGGAAGGTGGCGATCAGCAGGTAGACGACGGCGGCGATCAACCCGGCCCCCGGAATGGTCAGCACCCACGCGATGGCGATCGAGCGCGCCACCCCCCAGCGCACCGACTTCGCCGACCGGGTCGCGCCCACCCCGACGATGGCCGACGAGATCGCCTGCGTCGTCGAGATCGGGGCACCCGTGGCCGTCGCCACGTACAGCACGGTCGCCGCCGTCGCCTCGGCCGCGAACCCCTGCGGTGGGGTGAGGTCGATGATCCGGCTGCCGAGCGTCCGGATGATCCGCCACCCCCCGGCATACGTGCCGATCGAGAGCACCACCGCCGACGATGCGATGGCCCACCACGGGATCGACAGGTCGCCCGGAGCCCGGTGCCCGCTCGCGACGAGGGCAAGGGCCACCACACCGGCGGTCTTCGCGGCATCCTGCATGCCGTGGCCGAAGGCCATCGCCGCCGCCGAGACGGTCTGGGCATAGCGGAAGCCGCGCGCCGTCGGCCCGGGCGCCGAGCGCCGGAACAGCCACAGGATCGCCGTCATGACCGCGAACCCGCCGACGAGCCCCAGCACCGGCGAGAGCACCATCGGCACCACGACGTTGTCGAAGATGCTCTGCCACTTCACGCTCGCGCCGGCCCCGGCCCAGCCCGCCGCGAGCGCCGCACCGCCCAGCCCGCCGATCAGCGCGTGCGACGACGACGACGGCATGCCCCGCCACCAGGTGATCATGTTCCAGCAGATCGCTCCGACGAGCGCCCCCGCACACACGGCGACCCCGGCGCCGCCCATCGGCACCGAGATGATGTCGCCGCCGATGGTCTGCGCCACCCGCACGCCGACGAACCCGCCGACGAGGTTCATCACGGCCGCCAGGCCCAAGGCGATGCGCGGCGTCAGCGCGCGGGTCGACACCGAGGTCGCGATGGCGTTGGCGGCGTCGTGGAAGCCGTTGGTGTAGGTGAACCCCAACGCGAGCACGACGACGAGCGCCACGGAAGCCCAGTCCACCGGGCTCAGGACTCCCGGACGGCGATCGCCTCGACCTTGAGCGCAACCGCCTCGAAGCCGTTGGCCGCCGCTTCGAGGGCGTCGATGATGTCCTTGTGCTTCATCACGGTGATGGGGTCGGCGCCGGGGGTGTTGAACAGCTCGGCGAGCATGCGGCGGTAGGCCTTGTTGGCGCGGTTCTCGAGCCGGTCGACCTCGACCCAGTAGGCCGTGAGCCCCTTCATCGAGCGCAGCCGGGTCATGGCGTCGGCGGTGATCTCGGCCATCCGCGAGATGACCTCGACCTGCTTGGCCACCCGCGGCAGCACCTCGTCGACCCGGTACAGCACGATGAGGTCGACGGCGGCCTCCATCAGCCCAACGCAGGTGTGCAGGGCGACGGCGAGCGCGTGCATGTCGGTGCGGTCGAACGGGGTCACGAACGACCCGTTGACCTTGCGGACGATCTCGTGCGTGGACTCCCCCGACGCCCCCTCGATCTCGTGCATGCGCTTCAGGGTCAGCTCGCGCTCCTCCGCGGACGCCCCGAGCAGCGCCGTCAGCTCACCCGCACCGTCGAGGAGGTGCCGCGCGGCGGCGGCGTAGAGCTCGAAGAAGTGCGGGTCCTGCGGGGTGAGGCGGATGCCCAAGATGGTCTCCGGGGAAGGGGGCCGATCAGTCAGCGACAGCGTAGGACGTCTCTCCGGATGCCGGGTAGCCGGGGACCGCGCGAGCCTCCCGTCGCGCTCGCGCCCGGGCTCTCAGGCGTGTGACATGCAGAGTGCGCGGTATTTCGCGCCCTCTGCATGTCATGAGGGCGGAAGTCACTCACGGGACTGAGGCGCAGGCCACCAACGAGTGAGTGGGTGCCGGACCGGGAGCGCCTCACGGCGCGTGGCCGCTCGTAGCGGCTGATGTTGGGACCCGGGGCTGCCGCGGTCCGGCACCCACGGGAGACACTAACGCCTCATCGCCGTCCAGGTGTTCCCGACGTCGTCAGTTCGTTGAAGGTCCACCGCTCACGAGCAGCCGCGACCCCGACGCCCGCGGTCTCAGTGGAGGTCGCCGGCCCGCCAGAGCCGGGCACAGGCCCGCAGGTCCTCCCCGGTGGTGAGCATCGCCAGGGCCGTGCGGGTCAGGTCGCTGGCACCGTCGGGGTCGACGTGGTCACGGTCGTGCGCCAGCTCGGCACGGCCCGCCGCGACGACGGAGCAGAACGCCGAGGCCCGTTCCAGGGCGACGGCCAGGTCGCCCTCGAACACCCCGGTGAGGATCTGGTCGGCGACCCGCTGGAGCTCCTCGGGGCGCGGGGGCTCGGCGATGCCGGCGACGGCGTGGGCGACGTCGGTGAACCGGATGCCGGCGGTGTACTCACGGCTGGCCTGCTCGGGGCTGCGCTGCACCCACTCGCGCAGCGCGTACAGGCGCCACAACGTGCCGGGCAGCGAGCGCGCGGGTCGCCCGCTCCACAGGTCGGCGACGGTCGACAGCCCGAGGTCGTCGACGAGGGTGACCAAGCGCCCGGTCACCTCGGGGTCGTGGGTGGCGCGGCCGGCACCGACGAGGATCGCCGCGCTCTGGTGCGCGATCTCGGTGACCTCGGCCGGCCCGGGCAGGGTGCCGCCGACCGACTCCATCGCGTCGGGGCCCAGTGGCTGGGGCCGGCGCGGGAGGGGTCGTCCGCCGTCGGTGCTCACCGCCTCATCATCCCAGCACCGTTCCCGATCCGAGCAGGGCCGCCCATGACGGCATCCGGATGCCGTGTCGCGGGTTAGGTTGACTAGGTCACCACCTCGTGTGCGAGGCCGACCACCCGGGGTAGGAGCACGGACATGACCCAGCACGACACCGCCGCGGCGAAGGCCCACACGGCGCCCCCACCCGACGCGGACCGCAAGCCCGACTCCCCGGGCGACATCGATCGTCCGGGGTGGAGGTACACGGCGAAGGCCTCGGTCGCCGAGTTCCAGCGCGACCAGTGCACCGACCTGGCGGCGGCCCTGACGTACTACTCGGTGCTCTCGGTCTTCCCCGCGATCCTGGCGCTGGTCTCCCTCCTCGGGGTCTTCGGGCAGGGGGAGGCAACCACCCAGGCGCTGCTCGAGATCCTGCGCGACCTCGGCCAGAGCGACATCGCCGACCAGCTGGAAAAGCCCATCGCGGCCATGGTCGAGGCGCAGAGCGCCGGCCTGGCGCTGGCCGTCGGTCTCGCCGGTGCCCTCTGGGGGGCGTCGGGCTACGTCGGGGCGTTCGGTCGCACGCTGAACCGGATCTACCAGGTCGACGAGGGCCGCCCGGTCTGGAAGCTGCGCCCGCTCGTGCTCCTCGTGACGGTGGGCCTGGTCGTCATGGCGGCCATCGTCCTGGTCGGCCTTGTCGTCAGCGGGCCCGTCGCCGAGGCGATCGGCGCGGCGATCGGGTTCGGCGAGCAGAGCCTGGCGTTGTGGAACCTCGCCAAGTGGCCGTTCCTCCTCGCAGTCGTCGTGCTGATGGTCGCGGTCTTGTACTACGCGACGCCGAACGTGCAGCAGCCCAAGTTCCGGTGGGTCTCGGTGGGGGCTGCCGTCGCGATCGGCATCTGGGTGATCGCCTCGCTGGGGTTCGGGTTCTACGTCACGAACTTCGCGAAGTACGACTCGCTCTACGGCTCCCTCGGAAGCGTCATCGTCTTCCTCCTGTGGCTGTGGCTGACCAACCTCGCACTGCTCTTCGGGGCCGAGATCGACGCCGAGCTGGAGCGGGCACGGCAGCTGCAGGCGGGTATCCGGGCCGAGCGCACGCTGCAGCTGCCGCCGCGCGATGACTCCGGCTCGCTCAAGGCCGCCACGAAGCTGGAGGAGCGCGTCGCCGAGGGGCGTCGGCTGCGCCTCGAGGCGCAGGCGTCGGGCAAGGTTGAGGACTCCGCGATCGGGTACGGACGGGGTCATGGACACCAACGACGCAGGGCCCGCTCCGGTGAGGCACCGGCACACGAGCTGGAGCCCTTGCCGTCGGAGATCGCGCGGGCCCGGGACCGGCGCCCCTGAGGGAGTCCTCGGCCTCCCGGCACGTGACCCGCGCGTACGCAGGCCGGTCAGGGGCCCTGTGGTGACCTACCATGGTCAGGTGAATGCGACCAACCCCCGGTGAACCGGTTTCACGAGGGATTCGTCCTCGGCGACCGCTACACGCTGACGGGCCGGATCGCGTCCGGGGGGATGGGCGACGTCTGGGAAGCCAGCGACAGCGTGCTCGAGCGTCAGGTGGCCGTGAAGATCCTGCGGCCGAGCCTGGAGGAGGAAGAGGTCTTCGCGCTGCGCTTTCGCAACGAGGCGCTGCACACCGCCAACCTCGCGCACGTCAACGTCGCCACCGTCTTCGACTACGGCGAGGAGGACAACCTCGCCTACCTCGTCATGGAGCTCGTGCCCGGAGAGGCCCTGTCGGACCTCGTGCGACGCGAGGGCGCCCTTCCGCCCGACCAGGTGCGCGCGATCCTGGCGCAGGCGGCCCTGGCCCTCGGGGCGGCCCACGAGGCCGGCGTCGTCCACCGCGACGTCAAGCCCGCCAACATCCTCGTCATGCCCGACGGCACCGTGAAGCTCACGGACTTCGGAATCGCCCGGGCCGTCGACGGGTCGGGGCACACCCAGACCGGCGAGGTGCTCGGCACCCCGCACTACCTCTCCCCCGAGCAGGCCCTCGGCGAGGCGGCAACCGGAGCGTCCGACCTGTACGCCCTCGGGATCGTGGGCCACGAGCTGCTCACCGGACAGCGGCCCTTCGACAAGGGGACGCCGGTCGCCACGGCACTCGCCCAGGTCAACGACCCGCCCCCGCCGCTGCCGACGCACGTTCCCCCGGGCCTGCGGTCGCTCATCGAACAGTGCCTCGAGAAGAAGCCGTCCGACCGGCCGGCGAGCGCCCGTGAGCTCGGTGAGCGTCTCGGGCTGCCCGAGGCCGACCTGCCCGTTGCCTCCGAGGACGCCGCGCAGGTCGTCGGCACCGCCGCGGCGGAGGAGCAGGTCGCCGACGAGCGCTCGGCCGGCGAGCAGCCGGTGGGCGACCAGCTGGCCGGCGACCAGCCGGCCGGCGAGCCCTCGGGCGACGCCCCGACCACCACCCCGCGGCACTGGTCCGGCGGCGACCCCACCCCCACCCCGTCAAGCCTGCCGGCCGTGCCGAAGGGCCACGTCCACTGGGCCTGGGTGCCCGGGTTCAGCGTCGCCCTGCTCGCCGTCCTGGCCGCGTTCTACCTGTTCACGCGCTGAACCGTGGACGCCCGGTCCCGGGCCGGGCGGCGTGATCCGGGCCCGGCTACGCCATACTGTGCGCGGACGCGTGCGGCCCCGAACCTCGGATGCCGTGGCGCACGGTGCGTGGATGCCGTCTCGTCCTCCGGGCCTCTAGCTCAATGGTCAGAGCTGCGGACTTTTAATCCGTAGGTTGTGGGTTCGAGTCCCACGGGGCCCACTCGACCAGTGGACAGCGCAGAGTGCCACGGGCGTCAGGCGGAGCGCGGCGCGTACATGATGACCGTGACGCCGACGAGGCACAGCAAAGCGCCAGCCACGTCGTAGCGGTCAGGGCGGAAGCCATCGAGCACCATGCCCCAGGCGAGCGAACCCGCCACGAAGACGCCGCCGTAGGCCGCAAGGATGCGACCGAAGTTCGCGTCCGGCTGGAGGGTGGCGACGAACCCGTAGAGCCCGAGGGCCACGACGCCGGCACCGATCCACACCCAGCCACGGTGTTCGCGCACGCCCTGCCAGACCAGCCAGGCCCCGCCGATCTCCGCGACGGCAGCCAGCACGAAGAGCAGGACAGACCTGAGCACCGTCATGAGCGAGTCCCCAGCCGACGACCCCAGCCGATCGGCTCAGCGGTCTGGTTCATCCGTTGAGGGTAGCCGTGAGCGCCGTGCCCGAACTCGGTCGGGCACGACCCTCCGGTCAGAGTCGGACGACCATCTTCCCGGTGTTCTCGCCCCGCAGGACCCCGAGGAAGGCGTCCACCGCGTTGTCGATGCCGTCCACGAACGTCTCCCGCGACTGCAGTTCACCGGACGCCAACCAACCAGCCGCCCGCTTGGCGTACTCCCCGGCGAGGTCGTAGTGGTCGCCGACGAGGAAGCCCTGGATGCGACCACGGGTCTGGATCAGGCGTGCGAGGTTGCGCGGGCCGGGGGCGGCCTCGGTGTCGTTGTAGACCGAGATCATCCCGCAGACGGCGATGCGGCCACCGAGGCGCAGCGACCCGATCGCGGCCTCGAGGTGCTCGCCACCGACGTTGTCGACGTAGACGTCGATGCCGTCGGGGGCGGCCTCGCGCAGCTGCCGCGAGACCGGTCCGTCCTTGTAGTTGAAGGCCGCGTCGAAGCCGAGGTCCTCGACGACGTGGCGCACCTTCTCGGTGGACCCGGCGCTGCCGATGACGCGGCTCGCACCGAGGGCCTTCGCGATCTGGCCGACCGCGCTGCCCACGGCACCAGCCGCACCCGAGACGAACACGACGTCACCGGGCTTGATCTCGGCGATGCGGGTCAGGCCGGCATACGCCGTCAACCCGGTCATCCCGAGCACGCCGAGGTACGCCGAATCGGGCGCTGCGGCAGCCACGCGACGGCCCGACGCGGCATCCAGAACAGCGACCTCGCGCCACCCGAGGCCGTGCAGCACGTGGTCACCGACGGCGAAACCCTCGGCGCGTGACTCCTCGACGACGCCGACCGCGCCGCCGGTCATCGCCTCACCGATCGCGTAGGGGGCGGCGTATGACTTCGCGGCGCTCATCCGGCCGCGCATGTACGGGTCGACCGACATGACCGTGTTGCGCACCCGGATCTGCCCATCGGCCAGGTCGGGCAACTCGCTATCGACCACCTCGAAGTCGGCGTGGGTGGGCCAACCGACGGGGCGGGAGACCAAGCGCACCTCGCGCGGGGCAGCGGTGGTATCAGTGGTGGCGGGCGATGCGGCGGTCGTGCTGTCGGTCATGGCGACCTTACTGTCGACGTCGGTGTTCACAGGTCGGTCCAACGGCGCCGGTTCCCCGCCTATGCCGTGACCTGCACCACCGCTCGAACCTCAGCCGCGGGCGTCGCGCGCTTCGCGTGCTTCCCGCTCGGCGCGGGCTGCGGCGACCTTGGCCTCGCGCTGCCGGATGAGCCGGGCCTGCGGGTCGGCCTCCGTGCCGAGCTGGGCGGGACCGAATACGTGCAGCCCCGCGTACTTGATGCGCCACATGATCCGATAGCCCAGTGAGAGCCCTTCACGGTCCGCCTTGGCCATGTCTGTCCTTTTGTTAGTCCACTAACTGTTCGGCCCCTAAGTTAGCGGCCCGCAGCCGTAGGATGAAATCCGTGAGCCCGCAGACCTCCACCCCCCCTACCGACAAGACCCCGGATGCCGGGAACCTCCTCGCGCTCGATCGTCAGGTCTGCTTCGCGCTGGCCGTCGCCTCGCGCACCGTCATCGGGCTCTACCGGCCACTGCTGGAGCCGATGGGGCTGACCCACCCGCAGTACCTCGTGATGCTCGCCCTCTGGGAGAGCGAGCCGCTGCGGGTCTCCGAACTCGCCGAGCGACTCAGCCTGGAGCCGGCGACGCTGTCTCCCCTGCTCAAGCGCCTCGAGACCAGCGGCTTCGTCGTGCGCGACCGCGACCCCCGCGACGACCGCGCCCTCGCCGTCAGCCTCACCCCGGCCGGGCGTCGGTTGCGGCTTAAGGCCGAGAAGATCCCACCCGCGATCATCGCCCGCCTCGGCATGGAGGTCAGCGAGCTCGAGGACATCCGCGACCGCCTCACCACCCTGATCGACGCCGCCCAGAACCGCGACTGATCGGCGCCGATGCGGGTGAACGAGTGCCCCGCCCGTACCCTCGAGCAGTGGATGAACAGCCCCGGGGGATCGACCCCGACGACCTCGCGACCACCCTTCGCGTCCTCGACGAGCTGACCGAACTGCCCCCGGGCCACCCCGACATCCACGTCGTCAAGCAGGCGACCGGCCGGATGTACCGCAAGATCCGCAAGTCCCGCCGCGCTGACGCCCGCCGCCCCCAGCAGGAGGCCGACGCCGCGGTGCTCGCCAGCACAGCCACCGGCTCACCCATGCGCATCGACGACGAGACGCGCGGCATCCCCCTCGTCTCGAGCGCACCCGGCGCCTACGCCGGCGAGCTGAACACCCCCCGAGGCTGCTACATCTGCCACGCCGACTACACCCTCGTCGACGCGTTCTACCACTGGCTCTGCCCGGCCTGCGCCGCCATGTCGCACGCCAAGCGTGATCAGCGCACCGACCTCACCGGCCGCCGCGCCCTGCTCACCGGGGGGCGCGCCAAGATCGGCATGTACATCGCCCTCATGCTCCTGCGCGACGGGGCGCACCTGACGATCACGACCCGCTTCCCGCGCGATGCCGTGCGCCGCTTCACCGAGCTCGCCGACAGCCCGGAGTGGATCGACCGGCTGAAGATCGTCGGCATCGACCTGCGCGACCCCACCCAGGTCATCGCCCTCGCCGACGACGTCGCCGCCGCCGGGCCGCTCGACATCCTCATCAACAACGCCGCACAGACCGTGCGCCGCAGCCCCGGCTCCTACTCCCACCTCGTTCACGGCGAGAACGAACCGCTCGACACCCACGGGCCCATGCCCGAGCTCGTCACCTTCGACCGGATCAGCGAGGCCCACCCCGCAGCCCTGCTCGGCAGCCTCGCGAAGCACCCCGTCCCCCACGCCGCCCTCGACGCCGCCTCGATGACCAAGCTGGCCCTGCGCGCCGGGCAGGCAAGCCTCGAGGCCCATGTCGCCGGCACGGCCATCGACGCCGGCGGTCTGCTGCCCGACCTCCAGCGCACCAACTCGTGGACCCAGACCGTCTCCGAGGTCGACCCGCTCGAACTGCTCGAGGTGCAGCTCTGCAACTCGACCGCGCCGTTCCTGCTGGTCTCGCGGCTGCGGCCGTCGCTGGCGGCCTCGCCCGCTCGACGCACCTACGTCGTCAACGTGTCGGCGATGGAGGGCCAGTTCTCGCGGCGCTACAAGGGCGCGGGTCACCCCCACACGAACATGGCCAAGGCCGCCCTGAACATGCTGACCCGCACCAGCGCCGCCGAGATGCTCGAGACCGACGGCATCCTCATGACCGCCGTCGACACCGGGTGGATCACCGACGAACGCCCACACGACGAGAAGTTGCGGATCGCCGCCGAGGGCTGGCACGCACCCCTGGACCTCGTCGACGGCGCCGCCCGCGTGTACGACCCGATCGTGCGCGGCGAGGCCGGCGAGGACCTCCACGGCGTCTTCCTCAAGAACTTCGCCCCCCACCCCTGGTGATCGCCGCCACCCGCCATCGACCTCCCCGGAGACACCCGTGAGCACCCAGCAGACCGAATCCGTCACCGTCCGAACCCTGCTCGTCATCCCCGTCGAGGTCGCCGGTCGCCTCGCCGTCTCCGTCGCCGTCGCCGACCCCCTCGCCGACAAGCCGAGCACCGAGTCGGTGACGCTCACGGCATCCGACGGCAGCGCGGTGCCCCATCGCGAGGTGCCGCTCGACCGCGGCATGCGGCTGCACGTCATCGACGCCCCGCAGGGCGAGGTCACGCTGACCTACGACGCGACGGTCGCGGTGGCGGGAGCAGCTACCCCCGAGCAGGTCAGCGACGCCGACGCGTTCACCTACGTGCTGCCCAGCCGCTACTGCCCGAGCGACCGACTCAGCGGGCTCGCGAGCGCCGAGTTCGGGCACATCGAGTCGGATGCCGAGCGCGCTCGCCGGATCGTGTCGTGGGTGCACGACCGCCTCAGCTACACGCCGGGCAGCACGGTCGCGACCGACGACGCCCTCACCCCCCTGCTCGGCGGCCGCGGGGTGTGCCGCGACTATGCCCACCTCGTCGTCGCGCTGGCACGCGCGGTGGGGATGCCGGCGAGGTACGTCTCGGTGTACGCGCCGGGTCTGTCGCCGATGGACGCGCACGCCGTCGCCGAGATCGCCGTCGACGGGCAGTGGTTCCTGTTCGACGCGACCCGGCTCGCCCCACGTCGCTCGATGGTGCGCATCGGGACGGGCAGGGATGCCGCGGACGTCGCCATCCTCAGCAGCCTCGGCGGCGTGAGCGGGCCGACGACGTTCGAGGTCACCGCGACGGCTGCGCCCGGGCTGCCCACCGAGGACCCCGAGGAACTCGTCACCCTGGCCTGACGCCCGCTGTCAGGGCGCTGCGTAGCGCTGCCGCGCAGCCTCGCCCGAGGTTCCGATGGCCTCTCCGACCTCGCGCCAGGAGAGATGCGCTTCTCGAGCGGCACGGACGGCCTCTGCGAGCTCCTTCTCGGCGGCTGCCCGGCGAAAGGCAGCGAGCTTGATCGCCATCAGCGGGGGCACGGGCGCGTCAAAGTCGCCCTCCGCGGGCTCGTAATTCTCGAAGGCGTCAGCGAGCTCATCCGCATGGGCGATGAGATCGGTCAAGGAACGTCGCACGAAAATCACCTCAGATACTTGGCTCGCGCGGGGCGCATGGCGTGTGCGATGGCCAGTTCGCCACCCCACCAGGTGACAACGCCGACCTCGATCAGGACACCCGTCTGGTCTGGGCCGATGAACATCACCATGGAATCTGACTGATGGACGCTGCCGACAGGGAACCGCAGCGCGTGGAGCATGTCGGCCTCAGCCACCCCGTGGCGATGAGCGGACTGCAGGATGATGGGCTCGATCGAGTCACTCTGCACGCGCGACGAGCCTCCATCCCACAAGGTTACTTGGCACAAGTTTTCTTGCCAAGGGGTCCCGCGCCCTCCCCGCAGACGTCACGACTCACCCCTGAGCAGAACCTAGCCCTCACCTCCGACGACCCCGGGTAGGCCCAGCCCTTGACCGCCTTCAGGCGCTCTCATCCTTCTTCTCCACGGGCCGCCTGAGCCAGAGGACGGAGACCGTGAGACACACGATGCCGATGGCGGCAACCCTCAAGGTCAACCAGCTCGCCGTGCCGGTGATGACGTCGTAGATCGCGAAACCCGTGAAGAGGGGACCCACAAAACCCACCGCGCCAAAGAACTTGGGCGCCGTGGGGAACACGTCCCAGTCCCAGAGCGACTTCCGCGGCCTGTCCCGGTAGCGAATCCTGCGCGGGCTGTGCCTGCCCGGTTCACGTCGGCCGAGCACGTGGATCAGACGGCGAGGGGGGTCGTCAGGGCGCCGGTGCAGTGGTAGACATCCGGGCGCCCCGGCCACACCTGGGTGCCTTGGTGCATGTTCTCGTCGAGCTCGTTGCGCCAGGCGCCGTTCTCGTCGATGAAGTAGCGGGCCGCGTGGTCCCACAGCCGCCGGTACCAGCCCTCCCAGTGCTGGTCACCGGTGCGGCGCAGCAGGTACGCCGCCGCCTGGATGCCCTCGCAGACCGGCCAGTGCAGCCGCACGTCGGCCACGGCGTCGCCCTCCCAGTCGACGGTGTAGACCAGCCCGGGACGGCCGTCGACCTCCCAGCCGCCGTCGAGTGCCCGTCGGGTCAGCCCGTCTGCCGCCTCCACCAGCCACGACGGCGACTCCACGAGCGGTGACTCGTCGAGCTGGAGCAGGAAGCGGGCCCACTCCAGCGAGTGCCCGAACGTCGCGCCGTACGGCCGGAACGGGTGGTTCGGCTCATCGATGTTGTAGTCGGGCAGCACCTGCCAGTCAGCGGTGAAGTGCTCGGGCAGCAGCCAGTCCTGCTCCCGCGCAGCGACGTTGATCAAGCGGTCGGCGATGGCCAACCCGCGACGGTGCCACACGGCATCCCCCGTCGCCGTTCCCATCGCGAGGAACGCCTCGAGGCCGTGCATGTTGGCGTTGGCGCCGCGGTAGTCCTCGCAGTCCGACCAGTCGGGGGCGAAGGACTCGAGCAGGGTCTGCGTCGACTCGTCCCACAGCCGCGTGTCGATGACCTCGATGACCTGCTCCAGCAGCCCTACGGCCAGCGGGTGCCCGACCATGAGCGCGTTGGCCGACGCCAACCCGACGTGCACGTGGTCGTACGTCGCCTTGCGGGTGACCGTGCCCGGCTGCGTGAACCAGCCGCCGTGCTCGGTATCGGCGTGCAGCCCGACGAGCGACTCCATGGCGTGGTCGAGCAGCTCGCCGGAACCGGGGATGCCGTGGCGCACCCCGATCGACGAGGCATAGGCCATCCGGGCGGTGAGGAAGAGCTGCGGCGGGCGTCCCGGCATCGGCGAGCCGTCGGCATCCTGGTAGGCGAAGCCGCCGCCGGGCAGGATCGAGGGCAGCGCGAAGGTCAGCACGTCGGCGAACCGGGAGCGCAGCCACTCGCGGTGGCCGGGGGTGTCCAGCCACGACGGGGCGGGGGACACGGCGGCGGCGTCAGCAGTGGAAGCGGCAGGGTCAGTCATCGGACTCGAGCTCCAGTCGGTAGGTCAGCGTGTGCGACTCCCCCGGGGCGAGGGTCACGGCGTTCTCGAAGACGTTGGCGGCCTCGATGCAGACGAACTGGCTCCAGTCGTCGTCGCCGATGTCGGCCACCTCGCGGGCCTTGGCGTCCCACGGGTTCCAGATGACGAGGTTGCCCGCGCCCTCGGTGCGCACGATGAGGCGGCGCTCCAGCCCCGGGTCGTGCAGCATCACCGGCCCGCTGCTGCGGAACACCGAGTCGGTCTCACCGGCGAACTCGAGGATGCCGTGGTGCACCTGCTCCGTGCCCGTCACCTTGTCGAAGTAGGCGGCGCCGTCCAGGCCCTCGACGGCGATCTCGCGCACGTCGCCGACGGCGAGGTAGGTGTGCAGCGCCTCCTCGATCTCGAAGGGCTCCGGCCCGGTGTTGGCCGTCGTCAACGACACGACGAGGGTGGCGCCGAAGCGCGACCGCAGCTCCACGGCATACGGCTGCGGGAAGTGCCGCGAGGTGGCGTCGTCGGAGGTCAGTCGGTGCACGAAGGTGACCTCGCCGGTGGCGGCGTCCTCGGTGCGGTCGACGAGTGTCCACGGCGCCGTGCGGGCGAACCCGTGCGCCGGCTCCATGCCCGGACGCTGCCCGGCGCCGAACCACGGCCAGCACACCGGGATCCCGGCGCGGATCGACCGCCCCTGAGCCAGACGCACGGCGCTGCTCACGTAGAGCGCCGGCGCCGCCCCCCGCGGTGCCCACCGGGTGACCTGGGCGCCCTGGTCGTGGATCTCCCCGGTGCACGCGGAGGTGTCGACGACGTGCGGCGGCGGCAGTGCGGCATCCATGGGTGCAAACCTAGCGCCGCGACGAGGCCGGCCGCCCATGACTGGACGACCGGCCCCGGATGCCGTGGCGTTGGCGCTCAGACCTCGGCGCGGTCGCGCTCGGCGTCGCTCACCTCGGACTCGCCGGCATCGGTCGCGGCCAGCTCGCGCCGTGCCTCGCGGCGGTTGGCGATGACGCTCGTCGTCGTGGCCAGGGCGAGGATGCCGACGATGACACCCAGCGAGACCAGGGTCGGGATCTCGGGGATCCAGATCCACACGCCGTGAGCCCAGTGGAGCACGAGCTTGACGCCGATGAAGGCGAGGATCGCGGCGAGGCCGTGGCCCAGGTGACGCAGCGAGCCGAGGGCACCTTCGACGACGAAGTAGAGGGCGCGCAGGCCGAGCAGGGCGAACGCGTTGGTCGCGAAGACCAGGTAGGGGTCACCGGTGATGCCGTAGACGGCCGGCACCGAGTCGATCGCGAAGACGATGTCGGTGGCGAGGATGGCGACGATGACCAGCGCCAGCGGGGTGAGGGCCCGGCGGCCGGCCTGCACCACGGTCAGGCGGGTGCCCTCGTAGGTGTCGGTGACCGGCATGAAGCGGCGGATGAAGCGCACCGAGCGGATCGAGCCGATGTCGATGGCCTTGTCCTCGTGCGCCATGGCGTCGCGCAGCACCTTGACGGCGGTGACGAGCAGGACCGCACCGAAGAGCAGGAACGCCCACGAGAAGGTCGAGATCAGCTGGGCGCCCAGGGCGATGAAGATGCCGCGCAGGATGAGCGCACCGATGATGCCGATGAGCAGCACGCGCTGCTGGAGCTCACGCGGCACGGCGAAGGCCGTCAGCAGCAGGAGGAAGACGAACAGGTTGTCGACCGAGAGCGACTTCTCGACCAGGTAGCCGGTGTAGTACTCCAGACCGGTCTGGCCGCCGTAGGTCTGCCAGATCCACACACCGAAGGCGACGGGGATGGCGATGTAGAACGCCGACCAGCCCAGGGCCTCCTTCATGGAGACCTCGTGCGGCCTGCGGGTGATGAGGAAGTCGACGATGACCAGCACGATGACCGCGCCGATGGTCAGTGCCCAGAGCGTGGGCGTGCCGATCGACTGGATGGCGGTCGCGGGCTCGGCAGCGGCAGGTGCTCCGGCTGCGAGCAGGGACGAGGGCAAGGACGTGAACACGGGTCTCCTCAAGACAGAACTGCGGTCTTGAGGTCTCCTTCACCGCCCGGATGCCGGTCGGCGCCGCACCGAGACCACCTCAGGGTGGACGTATTGACCGGCGCGAGCTTGGGAAGTACTCCCCTCGTGCGTCACAGGCTACGGAACGCCACGGGAGTTTCACAACCCGAAGGTGCGGAAAAGGTCGCAAACCTTAGACACGGCATCCGACCCCGTTCCGCGACTTATTGCACCGCAGCCACCACCCCACCCCGACTATCCGGGGTCAGGACTTGGTGGCCTGGAGTCGGTCGAGGGCCTCGATGCGCTCCGCCGCGTGGTCGACGATCCGCGCCGGGTAACCGTGGTCGTAGCCGTCGGCGACGTCCCAGGGCTCGTGGGTCGCGGCGCCCGGCACGTGCGCGAGCTCGGGCACCCAGCGCCGCACGTAGTCACCATCGGGGTCGAAGCGCAGCCCCTGCGTCACCGGGTTGAACACCCGGAAGTACGGCGAGGCGTCGGTGCCGGTGCCGGCCACCCACTGCCAGCCGTGGTTGTTGGACGCGATGTCGCCGTCGATGAGGTGCTCCATGAAGTGCCGGGCCCCGAGCGGCCACCACACGTGCAGGTCCTTGGTGAGGAAGCTGCCCGCGATCATCCGCACCCGGTTGTGCATCCAGCCCTCGGCGAGCAGCTGACGCATCCCGGCGTCGACGATCGGGTACCCGGTGCGGCCGGCCTTCCACGCCTCGATGGCGTCCTGCGGCTCGTCGTAGCGCATGGCCGACATCTCGGGGCGCAGGTCCTCCCACGCGGTGCGCGGGTGGTGCCAGAGCACGTCGGCGTAGAACTCACGCCACGCGAGCTCGCTCTCGTACGTGTGCGCCCCCTTGCCCGACTCCCCCGCCAGCTCGGCCAGCAGCGTGCGCGGGTGCACGACACCGAGTTTCAGGTACGGCGAGAGCCGCGAGGTGCCGTCGAGGTCGGGCCGGTTGCGGTCGTCTGCGTATGCCGTGAGCGCCCGTTCGCGCCACTCGCGCCACCGCGCGAGGGCCGCCTTCTCCCCGGCAGGGGGAAGTTCCGGCAGGCCGGGAGCCTCGAGGGCAGCGGTCACCGCAGCGGTGGCCCGGGGGTCGCTGTCGACTCGCCGCAGGGGGAGCACTCGCGGGGTGGGCGCCGGCACCGGCCACCCGTGTGCACGCCACGCCTTCGAGAACGGGGTGAAGACCTTGTACGGGTCCCCCGAGCCGTTGACGACAAGACCCGGCCCCACGGCATACGGCGTCCCCGTCTCGACCCACTTGATCCCGGCGGATCGCAGCGCCCCGGCCACGACCTCGTCACGGCGTCGCCCGGCCGGGGTGGTCTCGCGCGACACGTGCACCGACGTGGCCCCGACGCGCGATGCGAGCTCTTGGATGACGGTGCGGGGGTTGCCGTGGAGCAGCGTCAGGGCACCGTCGTAGGCCTCGTCGGTGGCCTTCAGCGTGGCCGCCAGCCAGGCGCGCCGCGCGGCCCCTCCCCCGTCCCACAGGCGCGGGTCGACGACGAACGCGACGACGAGGTCGCCCCCGGATGCCGTGGCCGCCTCCCGGGCGGCGAGCAGGGCGGGGTGGTCGGCACGGCGCAGGTCGCGGCGCAGCCAGAGGATCGCGGTCATGCGGGGCCTTTCACGACAGGGCGTCGAGCACGGGCGGGAGGAGGAAGAGCATGCCCAGCGACCACGTGAGGTGCGTGACGATGGGGCCGAGGATGCCGCCGGTCACCCGCCGCTGGAAGGCCACGACGAGACCGACGAGGGCCGCGGCGAGCACGAGCAGGGGGATGCCGGCCGCGGCGGTCACGAGCGCGTAGACCACCGTCGTCACCGCCACCGCGTGCCGGCGCCCGACGGCGGCGTAGAGGGCTCCGCGGAAGTACAGCTCCTCGGCGATGCCGTTGACGACGGTGATGAGGGCGACCAGGGGCAGCGAGCCGACCCGGGCGTGGTCGAGCAGTTCCTGGACGGGTTCGCGCAGCACCGGGATTCTGGCCACGACCAGCGCCCCGACCATGAACAGCGCCAACAGCATCACCCCGAGGGCGAGCGACTGCACGACGGCGCGGCTGGACCCAGAGCCGCCTCGGGTGTGTCCGCGCCCGAGGTGCAGGGGGCCCGAGAGGAACGCCCCTGCTGCCCAGACACCCGCCAGCGCGAAGGTGGCCCCGTAGAAGCGTGGGTCCCCGGGCTCGATGCGCAGCGCGATCGCGAGGATGACTCCACCGATGACGAGCGTGACGGCGGCGACGACGCGGCGTCGGCGGAACGCGGCATCGCTCTCGGTGTGGTCGCGCTCCACGGGCGTCACGAGGGCGGCACGCAGGAACGCCCGGAACTCATCGACGACGTTCACGACTGCCCGCGCGGGCGGCGTCCCCCGGCCCAGTCGGGGTCGGCAGCGGTGATGCGCGCCGGGTCGGCGGTGCCGGGCTCGGGGCGCGGGTCGACCCCGTCACCGGCGAGGGCGTCGGCGACGGCCCGGTCGTAGTCGAGGTAGCCCTGCGGCGGGGAACCGACGAGGTCGTCGATGTCGCGCTCGGTGCACACGACCTCGTGGAGCAGGCTCCCGACCAGCGGCTTCGCGACGCCCGTGGGCACCGGGGTCACGAGCCCCACCCACTGGCTCGCGAGGTAGGGGGTGAGCACCGGTACCGAGACGATGAGGCGCGGACGCAGACCGGCGATCCGGGCGAACCGGTTGATCATCTCGCGGTAGGTCAGCACGTCCGGGCCACCGATGTCGAAGGTGCGGTTCTGCTCGGGCGGCAGGTCTGCGGCCGCGACGAGCAGGTGCAGCACGTCACGCACGGCGATCGGCTGGATGCGGTTGTCGAGCCACTTCGGCGTGATCATCGCGGGGAGACGGGTCGTCAGGTGGCGCAGCATCTCGAACGATGCCGAGCCCGAGCCCAGGATCACTGCCGCCTGGAGCACCGCCGTCGGCACCCCGCTCGCGAGCAGGATGTCGCCGACCTCGACCCGGGACGCGAGGTGGTCGCTCAGCTCACCGTCGTGGGGGTGCAGCCCCGAGAGGTAGACGATCCGGCCCACCCCGGCATCCGCCGCGCACCGCCCGAAGGTCTGCGCGAGCTCGCGGTCGCGCTCGACGAAGTTGCCCTGGCCGTCCATCGAGTGCAGGAAGTAGTAGGCGACGTCGACGTCGGCGAGCGCGCGTGCGAGCGTGTCGGGCGAGGCGGCATCCCCTTCCACCACGTCGACCCGGTCACGCCAGGCGCGCCCCGCGACCTTGTCAGCGGAGCGGGTGAGCACCCGCACCTGCCACCCCTCGTCGAGCAGACGGGGGACGAGGCGCGAGCCGATGTAGCCGGTGGCACCGGTGACGAGCGCGCGCCGGGAAGTCGTCGGGGAGTCGGTCACAGCCGGTCCAACGTGCTCTTCAGCTGCTCCGCGGTGCGGTCGCCGAGGCGGTCGAGCAACGGCTTCATCAGCGGCGCGGCGAACCGGGCCAGCCCGGTGAAGGTGAACTCGGCGCGGTAGTGCACCGACGACCCGTTCGGCCCGTGCGGCGTGACGGTGATGGTGTCGTGGCTGACCGTCGTGTCGTTGCGCCCGACGATGACGAACCTCGGCTGCTCGACGGTCTGCGTCGTGTACTCCAGCTCGACGGTGGTGCCGGCGAACTCGGAGACGTTGCGGTAGACGGTGCCGGGGCCACCGTCACCCGAGACCAGCTCGCAGGACGTCGTGCCGGAGTCCCACTGCTTCGCGTTGCGGAAGTCGGTCAGGTACGCGAACACCCTGTCTGGGTCGGTCGTCGTCGTCACCCTGCGCTCGATGGTCGTGGTCATGGCCGCGGCCTCATGCCGGCGCAGGACTTGGGGGAGCATGACTCGACAGTATGCCGACCTTCAGAAGCGCGTCAAATGTTTGGCGAACGTTGTGTTGAGTGTTTGTCAAAACTCTGTCTCAGGTCTACGGTGACTCTCGTGAGGAGTTCGATACCGCCTACGATGCGGATTGGTGAGCTCGCCTCCAAAGTGGGCGTCAGCACCCATGTCCTTCGGGCATGGGAAAGCCGCTACGGGCTCTTGCGCCCGCAGCGATCGGCCGGGGGCTACCGCCTCTACGGCCACGAGGACGAACGCCGCGTCCGCGAGGTCATCGCCCTGCGGGACCAGGGCGTGAGCGCCGCTGAGGCCTCCCGCCGAGTGCTCGAGGCCGACCGGTCCGGTCTGTCCGCCATCGACGACGACATCGACGACGACGCGACCACCGCCAGCGGCTCCTCCTTCGCCGCGGGCCACAGAAGGGCCGGGGGGCGCGCCGGAGCCGTGGGCACGGCATCCGGCATGGGCGTGGATACGAGCGTTCCACTGCGTTCCGATCCGCCGGCGCTCGTCGCGCAGCTGCTCGACGCGGTGTCCACCCTCGACGAGGACCGGGCACACGCCGTGCTCGACGTCGCCTTCGGGGAGCGGTCCGTCGACAGCGCGATCATCGACGTCCTGCTGCCCCTGTTCGTGCGGGTCGGTGAGCTCTGGGAGCTCGGTCGCATCGGCATCGCGCAGGAGCACTTCGCGAGCAGCCTCGTGCGCCGCCGCCTCGGGGCGATGTCCCTCACGTGGGGTGTGGGCAACGGGCCGGTGGCGGTGCTCGCCTGCCCGCCCGGCGAGTTCCACGACATCGTGCTGCTGAGCTTCGGCGTGCTCCTCGGGCGCACCGGGTGGCGCATCCGCTACCTCGGGCCGGACACTCCCGTGCACTCGCTCGCTGCGGCAGCGCGGCTCACCCAGGCCGATGCCGTCGTGCTGGCCTGTCGTCGGCCGTCAGGTTTCCGGGCACACGCCACGGCGCTGCGGCGGCTCGGCGAGGACTACCCGGTGTGGCTCGCCGGTCGCGGCGCGACGCCGCGGGTGCTCGAGGAGGTGGGAGTCCGTCACCTCGGGGCTGACCTCGTCGGGGCCGTAGCCGAGCTGACCGCCACCGCCCGCGACCGCCGAAACCAGCGTGAGGCCACGGCCCGACCCGACGGCGACGGCATCCCAGTCGACGACAGCCGCGCCAACGGCAACGGCATCCAAGGCGACGGCATCCGGACCGACGGCATCCAAGGCGACGGCATCCGGACCGACGCGACCACCCCGACCTCCGCCACCGCCTGACCCGCACGCGAGCCGGCGTACCCAGATCGACCAA
>Ga0208822_1000371_pt1 | contig 35035 bp, 25 predicted proteins | sample AD_STIC08_MetaG_FD_184435 | JGI IMG/M metagenome (GOLD analysis project Ga0208822, IMG submission 184435) | Active sludge microbial communities of municipal wastewater-treating anaerobic digesters from USA - AD_STIC08_MetaG (SPAdes) (version 2) | ecosystem: Engineered > Bioreactor > Anaerobic >...
CCTACAACCGGCCTACAACCGACCTGTGCGCAACCCAAGGAAGGTCTGAACAAGTATTGTCGCGAGCAAGCTCGCTCCCACCATTGCGTGATTTTGTGGGAGCGAGCTTGCTCGCGACGAATGAGTTCCGTACTTGTTCAGAGTTTCCCTAAGCATCGTGCTTCCCGCGCAGGAAGGTTTCATCCAGCAGCATGGTCGAAAGAATGCCGACAAAGGCCTGGTTGTCGGCAAAGCCCGTCGCCTTGCCGGCGCGGCATTTGTCGAGCAGGCGGCCGACGCTCGCGGCATCGAAATAGCCGGCCTTGCGGATGCGCTCGGCGCTCAAGAGGTCGCTCACATAGTCGGGCGCCTTGCCGTTGACGAAGAAACTCGCGCTGTCCGGTGCGCGGTAGGGCTGCTTGGTGCGGGTAACGATGTCGGTGGGCAACAACCCGGCCAGGGCACGCCGCAACAGGTATTTTTCCGTGAGTCCGCGGATCTTGAAGCTGGGCGGCAGGCGGTTGCCGAATTCGATCACTCGATGATCGAGGTACGGCACGCGGCCCTCGATGGAGTTGGCGGCGGCGACGCGGTCGCCCTGCGCTGCCAGCAGGTAAGCGGCGAGCAGCGATTTTGCCTCGACATATTGATCACGCGACAGCGGTGCCCAGCGCATGATGTCCGCCGGCAAGTGTTGTTCGTACCAGTCCAGTGCATTGCGACTGCCGACGCTGGCGCGCAATTCCGGCGCGAGGAAATTCAACGCACGTTGCGAGGTGGTCCAACGCGGGACATGGGCAAAGATGGCGCGTTCGATGTGTTCCAGGCCCTGGCCAAAGAAGGATTCGGCAAATGCCGGATTGCTGACCGGCGAGTTTTCCAGGTAGCCGTAAAGACGCCCAAGCAGCTTCGGACGCAGAGTGGAACCGGGCTGGCGTGCCCAGAAGCGACGCACCTTGGCTTCCTTGAAAATGTCGTAGCCGCCAAACACCTCGTCGGCGCCTTCGCCGGTCAGCACCACCTTGTAGCCTTGCTCGCGCACGCACCGGGACAGCAGCATCAGCGGCACCGGCGCAGTGCGCAGCACCGGCGCCTCGGCGTGGCGCACCAGGCGCGGGAACGCCTCGGCGATCTGCGCCCGCGTGCAGCGCAAGGTGGTGTGGTCGGTACCGAGGTGACGCACCATGGCTTGCTGGTGCTCGCTCTCGTCGAACTCGGCATCCTCGAAGGCCACCGAGAATGTGCGCACCGGGGTATCGGTAAAGCCGCGGATCATGGCCACGATGCCCGAGGAATCCAGTCCGCCGCTGAGATACGCGCCGACCGGCACGTCGGCGCGCAGTTGCAGGCGCACGGCATCGATCAGCAGCGCGCGCAGTTCATCGGTGGCCTGCTCCACGGAATCAAATGCGGCGGGTGAACCCTGCTCGGGGAAGGTCCAATCCCAATAGCGCGTGAGGGTCTCGCGGCCATCGGCTTCGATCGCCAGCAAATGACCCGGCGGCAGGCTGTGCACATCCTCGAACACGGTTTCCGGATCAACCGGCGCCCAATAGGTCAAGGCTTCGACAAGCCCCGCGGCATGCAGGCGCGCGCGCTCCGGCAGTACGCAAAGCAGGGCCTTGATCTCGGAGGCAAACCAGATGCGCCCGCGGGCGCGGGTATGGAACAAGGGGCGGATGCCGGCGCGGTCACGGGCCAACACGAGCCGACGTCGACGCGCATCCCACAGGGCAATGGCGAACTGGCCATTCAGGTGATCGACGAAGCGGTCGCCGTAGCGGTCATACAGATGGACGATGACCTCGGTATCCGATTGCGTGTAGAAGCGATGACCCTGCGCGATCAGCTCGGCGCGCAGTTCCACGTAGTTGAAGATCTCGCCGTTGAACACGGTCCACACGTCGCCGCGTTCGTTGTGGATCGGCTGGTCCCCGGTGGCAAGGTCAATGATCGAGAGGCGCGCGTGGGCGAGGCCGATGCCCGCGTCGACATGAAACCCGTAACCGTCCGGGCCCCGATGGTGCAGGGTATGGATCATGGTCTCGAGTTCGGCACGTGTCTGATCGGCATTGCCAAGGTTCCCGCTGAATCCGGCTATTCCACACATTGCACGGTGACGTCCTGAAAATCGGGGCAGTCGTTCATTTGTTGCCAGATTCCTTGCCATTGTCGGGTTGAAACCCGACCTACAGAAAGCGATTGCCGGGTTGAATCCCGAGCTACATGCGGTTCGTTCGGTATCCGATGCGCGCTTCCTCGCAGGCTGCAAGGGTTTCACGCGCCACATCATGCCAGCTGCGCGAAAAGCGCTGCGAAAGTGCCAGCTCGTCCCAGTCGCGTTCCAGTGTAGCGGCGAGCGCATTGGTCAGCGCGCCCGCATCACGCGGGGGCACCAGCAGGGAGCAGCTTTCATCCACCACTTCCGGCACGCCGCCCACGGGCGTGGAAACGACGGGTCGGCCGCAAGCCAGTGCCTCGACCAGCACATTAGGATGGCCTTCCGAGTAGCTCGGCAGCGCGAGCAGGTTGCAGGCAGCCATCCACTGCGCGACCTCACTTGCGGGCTGCGCACCGACCAGGCGCAGGCCTTGAGCGGACGCGGCGGCGCGTGCTTCGAGTTCTTCGCGCATCGGTCCGTCGCCGACCAGCACCAGTTCGGCCTGCGGTCGTGATTTGCGCAATGCCTGCATGGCCTCGATGAGTTCACGCAGTCCCTTCTCCTGCACCAGGCGGCCGACATACAGCACCAACTCCGATTCATCGCGGATGCCGCATTGCCGACGTGCATCCAAGCGCGGACGCAAGCGAAACGTGTCTGCATCGCAACCATTGGCGATGACCCGGATGCGTGAAGGGTCCGCACCGTATTCGCGTTCGGCAAGTCGACCGAGGTCCGCGCTGACCACCAGCAGGCGTTCGGCCTGGCGTACCACCGGCGTGGTAAGGCGACGACTGATGGTATCGCGCACGCGGATATCCGAACCTCGCGCTCCGGCCACCAGCGGCACGCCCAGCTTGCGTGCCACCTTCAAGGCACCGAAGGCATCCGGATACAGCCACCAGGACAGGATCAAATCCGGCTTGAATGCGCGGGCCTGCTCAAGCAGTGCGCGGGCGCAGAGCCAGCCGTTGAGGGGTCGGCTCAGCATGGGCAGGGCCGGGTAACTTGCGAATTCGACATCGATTCCGCGCGAAGTCTCGGCCGCTACGGGAGCCTGGTACAGATAACTGCGTGGCCTTGCCCAGCGTGGATAACGGGCTACCGGGCTGAGCACGCGCACTTCAGCAAGCTTCGCCAGTTCGCGCACGGTTTGCAGGATCGGGCGGCCGCGGGTCGGTTCTCCGGCAATCGGGAATTGCGAGGTGACGACCAGGATGCGCATGGGCCGGGATGATGGGCGAAAGGCGCGATTGTAGCCGCTGCGGCCCGCATGCGTGTTCCGAAAAAAAGTTCCTGCGCGAGCTGTGATTCACGCCATGCCGACGATGTAAGATGCGCGCCCCATCCTTCGCGGGCGTCCGACGTGGCTCTCGTGTCCCAGCATCCGGTTTCCCAGGCGCGCGTTGTCGAACTTGACGCCCTGCGCGGACTGGCAGCACTCGCTGTCGTGGCTTTCCACTACACCACCCATTACGGCAATGAAGTCGGCCACCTCGGTGACATGCCGGTGTCCTTCGATTTCGGCAACTACGGTGTCGAACTGTTTTTCCTGATCAGCGGTTTCGTCATCTTCATGACCCTGGAGCGCACGCGCACGGCCATGGATTTCGTCGTGTCACGCTTCTCGCGCCTGTTTCCAGCGTACTGGACGGCGATACTGCTCAGCTCGGTGGTGGTCTATACCATCGGCATGCCATCACAGCGCCTGCCGTGGAGTGATGTTGCATTCGATTTCACCATGATCCAGGAAATCCTCGGTGCCGAACACCTGGATGGTTCGTACTGGACCTTGCAGGTCGAGCTGTTCTTCTATGTGCAGATGCTGGTGTGGTTCATGCTCGGCCAGCTCAAGCGCATCCACTGGATCATCCTTGCCTGGCTGCTGATCGCCGTGGGATTCGGTGAAGCCGGCAAACACGGGATGCACGTTTCCTACACCATCGGCGAATTGCTGATCGTCCGCTACATCCCGTTCTTCGCCATCGGCATCCTGTTTTACCGCCTGCGCACGCAGCCGCAGAATCGCAAGGGCGATATCGCCTTGATTGGCCTGTGCCTCGTGGCCATCGGCCTCGCCTACAAGCCGGTGCTGTTGCTGGTGGGCGTGGTCTGCACGGCCATCTTCGCCCTGTTCCAGCTCGGCTGGCTGCGATTGTTGCGCTGGTCGCCCTTTGCGTTCCTCGGCGCGATTTCCTATTCGCTGTACCTGCTGCACCAGGCCATCGGATTCAGCGTGATCTGGCAACTGGAGAGGCACGGCGTGGCGCCCGGTTTGGCGGCACTTGCCGCGGCTGTGATGGTGACCGTGCTGGCCACCGGGCTTACCTGGTGGGTGGAGCGACCCGCCATGCAGGCGATCCGCCGCTGGTGGAAACGCCAGCATGCGGCGGTTCCAACCTGACGGATTGAATGTAGGGTGGATAAGCGCAGCGCATCCACCAACGAGATCTGCGTAGGGCCGGTGAATGCGCTGCGCTTATCCACCCTACGCTTGGCTGCGTTCGTTCAAATATATCCATTATCAAAGTCGTGGCTGGCGCGGACTGGGTGTGCAGTGCCATCAACGCGCTTCACAGGTCGGCTCAAGGCCCGAAGGACCGGAGCCGACAAGCGGGGGAGCGCGGGGCTTGCTTCGGTCCGACTGATTGCGCAGCAGACCAGCCCGGGGTCAACTTCTCCTGCCGAAGGTTTCATCCAGTCCACGCGCCACGCCGACGCGCGGCTTCCAGCCCAGCACATCGCGCGCCGCGCTCACATTGAAATTGGCCAATGGCCTGAGCGAGCGCACCCGGTAGCGGGTCAGCGGCACGTCGCGCTTGAGCAGTTTGCCCAGCAGCTCCACGCCCCAGCCCAGGCACATGAACAAGCCGGTGGGCACGCGCACCACCTTCAATTCATCGCCCAATTTTTCCTTGGCGCGATCGAGGTATTCCTGCTGGGTGACCTGAGTCGTGTCGACGATATTGAACACCTTGCCGATGGCCTGCGGATTTTCGCCGGCGAGCAGCAGCGCATCGATAACATCCCGAACGAATACCAGCGGCAGGCTCATGTCGCCGGGGCCCACCGCCACCCAGCGACCGGCAAGCGAGATCACCGCGTTGGGCGTCACCTTTTCCGCGCCGGGGCCGAAGATCTGGCCGGGGCGAAGGATCACCGCGGGCAATGCGCTGTCCCGAATCGCATCGAGCACGGCACGTTCGGCGATCAGCTTGGTGCGCGTGTAGGCGCCGCGCCAATCTGGATGCGGCTCATACGCGGAGGATTCCGTCATCGTTTGCGCCGGATCGCGTCCGGCATGATCGAACACGCTCATTGAGCTGACGTATACCAGGCGCTTGCTGCCATGCCGGGCGCAGGCGTCGATGATGTTGCGCGTGCCCCACAGGGTGCCGGCTTCGAAATCGCGCACGCTGCCCTTCATCGCCGCGCCAACGTGATAGACGACCGCAGCGCCGTTGACCGCGTGATCCACGCTGCGCGGATCACCGAGATCACCGATGACCGTCTGCATGCCGCTGTCACTGGCGAAGGCGGCATTCGGCTTGCGCAGCAGCACGCGCACGCTGTGGCCGCGTGCGCGCAAGGCACGCACCAGCTTGCTGCCGAGGAAACCCGCGGCGCCGGTGACCAAGGCATCAACGGGCGCCAATGTCTGGTAACGCGATTCAATCTGCTCGCTGCGCAGACGATCGGGTTCCGCGCAGGCGGGTTCCAGCAGTTCGATGATGCGCAGCGCCGCTTCGCCATCGAAGGGTGGCTTGCTGTTGTCGCGTGCGGCGAGCGCGAAGTCGGCGGCGCCTTTCTGGATGCCGGGTGAGGGTTTGAGCATGCCGGTGGCGAAACGCAGCACGTTCCACGGCACGCGCACGCAATCGGCGGCGGCGCTGAGTACGGTATTGATCACGATGCCGATGAACTTCGGTCCCGGCAGCACGCGATGCACATGCAGGGTCTGCAGGAAGCGGTCGGCGGTGATCACGCCACGCGTGCCACGCACCACCAGGCGGCTTTCCATCGGGCGCGCATTCCAGGACAGCAGCATGCGACCGATTCCCTGCTCGCCGCGCACTTGCGCCTGCCACTCGTCGAACTGAAGGTTGGGGTCGCGGCCACTGGACTGGCAGCTGACCTTCACATCCGACAATTTGCCGAGAAACGCCTCAAGCGTGTACAGCCCGTGCACGCCGAGGTCGCGGAACGGATAGGAACCCTGGGCAACCTGTCCCGGCAAGGGACCGCCGGCATAGGCCGGGTATTCGGAGCTGCGCAGGATGTCGACCGAAACCACCTCGCCAATATGGCCTGCGCGCACGCGCGCCAGCGCCTTCATCACCACCGGGTCGAGCAGGTCGGAATGATTGACGCCGAGTATCAGCCCCTTGGATCGCGCGGTCTCGATCATGGCCCGGCACTCGGCAATGCTGTCGGCCATCGGCTTTTCCACCAGCACGCGGCAACCCATGTCGAGTGCCTGCATGGCCAGCGCAGCATGCGAGGCTGGCGGCGTCAGGATATAGACCGCTTGCGGGCGTTGTGCCGCGAGCTCGGCCAGGTTGCTTGCCGCCATGGCCACGCCAAAACGTTCGGCCAGTGCGGTTGCGGCCGCGAGGTTCGAATCGCAGATGCCGACCAGCTCGACAAAATCGAGCCGCTTCAATGCCGCCAGGTGATGGCCGGCGACATAGCCGGCGCCGACCACGGCGACCCGCAATTTGCTGGATTGCAATGCACTCATGTGTTTTCTCGGGAGAATCAGGATTCGTGAAGGGTTTTCCGCGCCAGCGCATCGCGCGCATGGGCAAGGACGGCATCAACGCGGCGATCCCAGGATTGGTCGGCAACGGCGGCCATGCGCCTTGCGCTGGCTGCAGCCGATCCATCGGCGAGCGCGGCTTCAATCGCCGCCAGGAACGCGGGGCCATCGTCCGCGATGCGCACGACATCGGCAAACTTCTCGATCTCGGCATTGCGCACGCTGACCACCGGCTTGCCGGTGGCCAGGTATTCGCGCAGCTTGAGCGGGTTGGCGTTGATGACCTGGCGATTGAGCTTGTAGGGAATGATGGCCACATCGAAGGCCTTGGCCCAGTTCGGCAGTTCCGCATAGGGCTGCGCGCCGACGAAATGCACATTGCTCAAGGCGTGCAGCTCACCGACATCGACGGCTTCATGACCGACCAGCAGGAACGACCAGTGTGGGCGCTGGCGGGCGAGGAAAGCGATCAGTTCGAAATCGATCCAAGCATGCAATGAGCCGAAGTAGCCGATGACGGGATGCCCAAGCGCGCTGGCACGTGCAGGCACGCGGGTTTCGTCGGCTGCGGCCCGGGCAAACAGTTCAACATCGACGCCATGTGGCGAGGCCACCACGTTGGCATTGAGTGCCTGCTTGGCAGGGAGCAGGGTGGGTGGTGCAACAAACAGCAGATCCGCGCGCCGGCTCAGCTCCTCGTCACGCTGTCCGATCAGGGCCGCGTCAACGCCTGGATGCGCCGCGTAATCATCGATGCAGTAGTAAACGCACAACGATTCATCGAGACGTCCGGCGAGGAAACCCGGGTGTGGCACCACAAACCACGAAATGCCATGGCGAATGCCGGCCTTGTGAGCGGCCCGGCGCACCGCCCAGCGACCAAACCAGCGATTGAGCAGGTTCACGCCGGGAATGCGGCGAAACGGCAATTGCGGCACCGTGCAATGCCAGAGGTTTTCCTCGATGCGGGTCGGTGGCTTCAGGCTGGCGGAGAGCTTGCGCAGCATGCGGCGCAGATCGCGACCGCTGGCGCTGGGTGCACGCATGCCGGGCGAACTGACGTAAAGCAGCGGAACATGACGCGCAAGGCGGGACGCGACATGGTGGCTGCTGGTGCGATTCTCCGCATGCCAGTCGTTGCCGAAATAGAGGATGCCGTGCCCGTCCAGCGGATCGCGGGGTTCACTCATTGCGCCACCAGCACACCAGCCAGACCGTGCCGCCATACCACACCCAGTCCTTCTTCAGGCCGGGAATACGCTCCAGGTGCGGGCCCACGCGACGTGCGGCTGGCGCAAAGATGGTGACCAGGCAGTTGCGCCCAAGCTCCGACATGCGCTTGAGCGTGGCTTCGACATCCGAGAGGTAGTAGAGCACTTCGCAGGCGGTGACCAGATCCACGCGCGCACCGGCATCGAGCCAGGGCTGGGAAAAGATGTCGGCTGCGGCAAATTTTCCTGCGGGTACGCGCTCGCGGGCACGCTCGATGGCCTTTTCGCTGACGTCGAGTCCGTAGGTTTGGCGTGCCAGCGATGCGAAATGCAAAGTCTGGTGGCCCTCGCCGCAACCGAGTTCGAGCAGGCTGTCGAGGGGTCCGAACTCGCGCTCGATGATGCGGTTGGTGGCCTCGAAGCGGGCCCTCTCGCCCGGTGAATCCATGTTCCATGGATCCTCGATGGAATAGGCAAGGTCCAGGCGCTCGAAATTGTCGTTGCCGCCCACGCCGCGCAGGGCGAACTTCATCCAGGTGCGCCGCTTGATCTTCTGCAGCAGGGATTTGGCTTTGCTCGGCATCGCGGCGTCATTCCTTGCAATTCTTGGGTGGAACCTGGGTGGTCGAAGCCGGCGGACGCTCGGTGTCCGTGCGCAAGGGGCGCAAGGGCGAGCTGTACCAGTCCACCACCAGGCCGCAACGGAATTCGACAAAGGAAGGGCCGTATTCCCAGCGCTGCTCCCAACCGCTGACCGGCTCGCCATTCAATTCGCGCACCTGTCGTGCGGTGCTGCCGAGAGTCATCACGCGCAGCGCAAGGGTAGATGGTGCGACTGCGGGAGTGCGAGCCATGGGAGCCGCTGGCGTGCCCGGCGTCGTTGCCGGTTCGATGGGAGTCAGCATCGACTGGATCAGGAAACCCACAAGCAGAATGGCCAGCAAGGCGAGCAGCCAGCGATTGATTCGGGGCGGTACATGCAGGTTTGCAGGCATTGCCTCCTTGGGCGAATGTGCGGGACCCGGCGCAGGTGCTGCGTGAGTCTGGGTCGCGCCCGGCAGTCGCCCATGGCGACGATGAAATTCCATGGCCGCGGCATACATGGCATTCAATCGCTGCAAATCGTTCGCGGCGTTGCCAGGGACACCCTGGCGGTCGGGGTGCAGCAAGCCAACCCGCTTGCGGTAGGCCTGTCGGAACGCTTCAAGCGTGCAGCCGGAGGCAAGCCCCAGCTCCTGATAAAGCGCGACGAAGTCGGTGTCTGCGGCCATGCATCCCCCTTGCAGCCGCGCATCTTACCGTGCGGTGGACTTTCGCGCTGCCGCGCGTGCATGCTTGCGGGCTGGACCGAAGGGTGGGGTGGCAGGGGGGAGCAGCTTCGGCCTTGGCGCGGCGCGACCCTCTGCAAGCGGGAGACAGGGCGGAAACCGGGGAGTTAAGGAAAGCATGTCAGCAGAGATGCCAACACGCAGCGAGTCCGGACCTGCGGCCAGCAAGCGCCAGGTCATCGCCTCACTGCTGTACAAGTCGGGCCTGATGAAACCCGTTTCGAGGCTGCGTTCATTGCTCAAGCGCGACCTGCGCATTCTCGCCTACCACCGGGTGCTGAGCATTGCCGAACCGGATGCCTTCGACTTCGACCTTGAATTGATCAGCGCAAGCGAAGTGCGGTTTCGCAAGCAGATGCGCCTGCTGCGCGAGCGCTACACCCCGATCCTGTTTGGCGACGTGATCAGGGCGCTGGATACGGGAGCCCGCCTGCCGCCACGTCCGGTCATCGTCACCTTTGACGATGGCTACGACGACAATTACCGCGTCGCCTTTCCCATCCTTCGTGAACTTGGCGTGCCGGCAACGTTCTTTGTGTCCACCGGACACATCGAGAGCGGAAAGCCTTATGCCTACGACTGGTTCGTGCACATGATCTGCCGCTCCGCAAGCGGACAGTTGCGCATTGCCGAGCTCGGTGTCGATTGCACGTTGCCTGCAGCCGTCGCGCAACGACGGGAATTGGCCATGGATCTGCTCGACCGCCTCAAGAGCCTTGATGCACAAACCCAGGAAGCGGTTATCGCAACTCTCGAACGGGAAACGGACCTGCCTCGCAGCCGGGGCCATGCCGATTGCAAGCCGATGACCTGGGACCAGTTGCGCGAGATGCAGGCGGCAGGCATGGAGATCGGCTCGCATGGGGTGTGGCATCGCATGTTGGCCAAGCTTCCGCCCTCCGAAATGCACGGGGAGGTGCATCGATCCAAGCAGATGCTGGATGGCGAACTGGCATCGGCAGTGACCACCATTTCCTATCCAGTTGGCGGACTGGACGCCTACAACGAAGCCGTCATCGAAAGTGCCAAGGCGGCCGGCTACAGGCTCGGTTGCAGCTACATCTGCGGCACCAATTCCTTGCCGCGCACGGCCGGTTTCCAGTTGCGACGCCTGCCGGTCGAGCGGCACATGGATGAGGCATGGTTTGAAGCCATGTTGGCCCTGCCGGAGGCGTTCACCTACCCGTCACGCCATCGGGCTGACTGAGTCCCGCCAGTCGCCATGTATTTCTTCACCCTGCTTTACCTGGTCGCGGTGCTGGTGCGTCCACAGGAATATCCCCAGTGGGCGGATTCCGGCATCCCGATCCTGCCCATCCTGCTTCTGCTGGCTTTCCTGAGCTGGCTGGCGTCACGCGGCAAGGACCTGAGCGCACCGCAATACGCTTTGCTGTTTGCCTTCCAGGTGGTGCTGATGCTTTCGCAGGTGTTCAACGGATGGACGGGCGGAGCACTTCAGCAGTTGTCCACGTTCGGGCCCGGGATCATGGCGTTTCTGGTTCTGAGCCATGCGGCGGTCGAGCGCAAGCGGGTGCTGTCGACCATGGCCGTGATCGTGTTGAGCGCGGCCCTGCTTTCCGTGCATGGCATTGAACAGGTCACGCAAGGCGTTGGCTGGACCGGAGTCGGCTTGTCGCAGGAAACGCGCATCCAGTACGTCGGCATCTTCAATGATCCCAACGATCTTGGCCTCCTGTTCGCAATGACGGTGCCGATGGCCTTGCTGCTCGGGACTCGCGGCGGGCTGTTGGGGTTGCGCCGCCTTTTCTGGTGGGCAGGCGCGGGCTTGATCGGTTACGGCATCTTCCTCACCAGTTCGCGCGGTGCACTGCTGGCGGTGATCGCGATCCTGGGCGTGTGGGTGTGGCGCAGGCGCGGCCTGGTGACGGCGATGCTGCTGGGTGTCGGTGCCCTTGCCGCGATCATGGCCCTGCCTTCGCGCATGGGTGATATCGACGCCGGCGAAGCCTCTGCGGCAGGGCGTGTGGATGCCTGGTACAGCGGCTTCGAGATGTTCTTCTCGAACCCGCTGTTCGGCATCGGACCCGGAAACTTTGCCGACAACAATGCCAACCTGACCGCACACAATTCCTTCATGCTCGTACTCGGTGAAACCGGCTTCATCGGCTACACGATCTGGCTGGCGTTTGTCTGCTATGGATTCATGATGATGCTGGCGATACTGCGCCACCAGCCTGAGCTGGCCGACGCCACCCGGCAGGCAGACTGGAAGGTGGAGCAGTCCATCGCCCTGACCCTGTTGTTGTGCCAAACCGGATTTTTCACGGCGGCATTCTTTCTCAGCCGCAGTTATGTGATCCTGTTGTATTTGCTGGCTGCTCTGGTGCTTGGTTTCTATTCCGGCGCACGGCAACGCTACCCTGACCTGCCCAGATTCGAGCTGACGCATGACCTCTTGCGTTGGCCGATGCGGTCGCTGGCCAGCATTGTCGGCCTCTACCTGTTGGTGAAGATCCTGCTGGTGACTTCCTCATGACCGCTCGCGCGCAGGCACTGCGCAACACCATGTTTTCGACGATCGGCATCTACACCGAGTACTTCCTCGGCATGCTGACCTCGATCTTCATCGCCCGCCAGCTTGGTCCCGATGACTATGGCGCCTACAGCGCCATCATCTGGCTGGTTGCCATGGGCGTGGCCATTTCCAACGCCGGCACCGCCAGTGCAGTCATCAAGTTCGTTGCGGAATTGCGCGGCAGCGAGCGCGACGAACTGATCGCACCCACCGTTGCCTATCTGCGCAAGGCCCAACACTGGTTCATGCTGGCGGTGATCGTCGCAGTGGGGCTCTTGCTGCTGTTGTCAGGGCAGCACATTGCCACCGGCTTCGATCACTGGATGATTTTCGGTTTTCTCGCCATCGCCATCGGCCTGCGTTCGCAGTACATGTTCAATGTCGGTATCGCCAAGGGCTTCGAGGATTTCCGCGTCACCGCCATCGTTGCCGGCATCGCCACGCCGATCAACCTCGCCATGGTCGTCTTGGCCTGGATCCTGGATGCCGAAGTCGAGGCCCTGCTGGCGGTGTTCCTGATATCCGGAGTGATTTTCTACGCCATCTCCCAACGCCTGACCTCGCGCCTGATCCAGCCCGCAACGACACAGGTGCAATTGCCCGAGGATTTCCAGCGCCGGGTCAAGCGTCACATGCGCCTGGTCGCGATCACCGTGACCATCGGCTTCTTCGCGGCCAGCGAAGTCGAGGTGTTCTTCCTCAATGCCTTCGGTGACGCGGAAGGCGCGGGGCATTTCAAGGTGGCCTACCTGCTGGCGTCCGGCGCGGTGATGCTGGTTCCCGGCGTGATCGGATCCTTGTTGTTGCCGATGATGGCCAATGCCCTGAGCAAGGGGCGCGATGTTGCCGGGCGCCGCTTCGTGGCATCGACCACCTACCTCACCCTGCTGGCCGCACCCCTGGTTGCCTTTGGCGCGGTGTACAGCGAGCCGATCATCAGCTTCATGTACGGGTCGGCGTATGCGACTGCCGCATCGGTTTTCGCTGCCTGCATGTTTGCCTGTGCGCTTTCCACGGTCTCGCAAAGCGGTTCGAGTCTTTTGATCAGTGCGGACAAGCAGCTGACCATCCTGTTCCTGGTGATCCTGTGCGGCGTCATCAAGGTAACGCTGGATGTGGTGCTCATCCGCAATTACGGTCTCACGGGTGCAACCGTGGCCTACGTTGCCGCCGCCATGTTCGGGGCCGTGTGCAACCTGGTGCTGGCCCTGCGCCTGATCGGCATGCAGCCGGATTGGCTGCGCCTGCTGCGCATCCTGCTGGCGGCAGCGATCACGGCGCTGGCGATCTATCCTTTGCGTGGCCACTGGCCGGCATTGCCCACGCTGGTGATTGCGGGTCTGGTCACGGTGCCGGTGTACGCGCTGCTGACCCTGTTGCTGCGCTGCTGGAGCCGGGAGGACATTGAACACCTCATGCAGTTGCATCGACGTATTGCCCGCGGCCGTCCGCAGGCTCTCGTGCGCTTGCTGGCCTGGTCGGGACGAATCGGGAACAGGGAATTGTCGTGAGCGGTCTTTACGAAAACGCATTCCGCCATGTGCTGTTTCCGCTCTACGAAAGCGTGCTGTGCCGACGCAAGACGCTGGCCCATCTGCGCGAGTACGAGGCTTCGCAATGGCTGGATCCTGAGCAAATCGCTGCATTGCAATGGAACAAGCTGAAGGCGCTCATCGAGCATTGCTGGCGCGAGGTGCCGTACTACCAGCGTCGCTGGAAGGAATTGGGCATCACCGCGGACGACATCCGCTCGCCCGAGGACTACGCGCGACTGCCGACCCTGACCAAGCCCGAGATCCGTGCCCATTTCGACGAGCTGCATGCGGATTCATGGCGCGGAAAGATGTTGTACAAGACCACGGGTGGCTCCACCGGTGAACCGATGCGTTTTGGCTACACCCGGGAAAGCTACGAGCGCCGCCTCGCCGCGATGTGGCGGGGCTACGGCTGGGCTGGCGCACGCATGGGCAGGCGCACCCTGTACCTGTGGGGCGTTGCCCTCGAATCACCCCTGCGCCCGCATGCCATCAAGGATCGCCTTTACCATGCCGCCTTCAATCGGTGCATGCTCAATGCCTTCCTGATGAGCGAGGCGCGCATGCCGCAGTATGCGGACGAGATCAACCGGTTTCGCCCGCAGGTCATCGTTGCCTATGCCGGGCCCCTGCTGCGCATGGCCGAATGGCTGCTTGCGTCGGGACGTCGCGTGCACCAACCGGAAGCCATCCTCAGTGCAGCAGAGGCGTTGCACGATGCCCAGCGCGAAGTGATCGAACGCGCCTTCGGTTGCCCGGTGTTCAATACCTACGGTTGCCGCGAAGTGATGCTGATTGCATCCGAATGCGAGCGGCGTGAAGGCCTGCACGCGACCGCGGATCACCTGGCGGTGGAGTTGACCCATTGCCGCGAGAGTGCGGGCGGAAAATCGATCGGCGAAGTCACCCTGACCGACCTGCACAACTACGGCATGCCCTTGTTGCGCTACGTCAACGGTGATCTGGCAACGGCCAGTGACCGAAACTGCGCATGCGGACGTGGCTTGCCATTGCTGGAGCGCATCGATGGCCGCAAGCTCGATACCCTGCGCACGCCAGCCGGTCACTTGCTGCCCGGCGAATACATTGTCTATGCGTTCCTGCATGTGCCTTCGGTCAAGCGTTACCAGGTCGTGCAGCGGGAGCTGGCGGCACTCGATGTGAGCGTGGTGCCCGATGTTGGGTTCAGCGCGGAAACACAGGCATTGATCCGCAGCGAGCTGGCCAAGGTGGTTGGTGACAGCGTGGAAATCCGCATCCATCCGGTTGATGACATCGCCGCCAGCGCCAGCGGCAAGTTCCGTGTTGCCATCTGCGAGCTGGATTGACAAGGCCACGCCCTTGAAGATTTCGCATTTCGTCGAGAACCTCAATCGTGGTGGCCTGGAGCGCACGGTCATCGATCTCGTTCGCGCGCAATTGCAACTCGGCCACGAATGCCAGGTGATCTGCCTGTTCGAAGCGGGCATGCTCGCCGCGGAAATGGAATCACTCGGCGTCGCCGTGCATGCCTGCGGCAAGCGGCGGGGCCTGGATCTGAGGGCATTGCGGCGTGCGCGCGGCCACTTGCGTGCCCATCGCAGCGACGTACTGCACACCCACAATGCAACCGCCCACTATCACGCCGTGCTGGCGGCCATGGGCCTTGGCATCGGATGCATCGTCAACACGCGTCACGGCATGGGTGCGCTGCAATTGGCAAGCCGTCGCGAATGGCTGTTTCGGCGCACGCTTGGGCGTACCGATGCCGTGGTCACCGTATGCGAGGCGGCACGGCGCGAACTGCTGGCCAGTGGGCGTTTGCCAGCAGCAAAGCTGGTGGCGATTGCGAACGGAATCCGCATCGAACGCTTCGTGCCGGCGGATTCCCGCACACGCGCAGGCTTGGCCAGGACGCTCGGCCTGGCCGAAGGGACCCGCATCATCGGCACGGTCGGGCGCCTGGCGCCAGCCAAGCACCATGCCGCCTTGATCAAGGCTTTCGCCGCCGTGCACGCCAGCCACCCATCCAGTACCCTGGTGCTGGTCGGTGATGGTTCGCTGCGTGCTGAACTCGAAGCCCAGGCACGCAGCCATGCGCTGGAGAATTGCGTGTTCTTGCTGGGCGACCGCAGCGACATTGCCGACCTGCTTGCCGGGTTCGACATCTTTGCGCTGTCGTCATTGACCGAGGGCTATTCGATTGCCCTGCTGGAAGCGTGTGCGGCGGGCTTGCCCATCGTGGCCACGGACGTGGGTGGCAATCGCGAGATTGTTCGCGACGGCAGCAATGGCAAGCTGGTTGCCGCCGGCTCCGTCGAGCAGCTGGGCGCGGCATTGGGCAGCCTGCTTGCTGATCCTGCGGCCTGCGATGCCATGGGTCGGGCAGGGCGTTGCTGGGTTTCCGGGCAAGGCTCGGTGACTGCGATGGCGCGCCGGTATGACGCCGTGTACCAGGGCCTGCCGCCAGACCCGCCAATCAGCGCGTAACGAATTGCGACACGCCGGCTTTTTTCCTGTACCGACCGCCTTTGGCTGCGTAAACTTCACAGTCTCGCACCTCAATTCGAGCGGGAGTCGACACTGGCTGGCGTACGTCGTTGCCGGGATTGCACCTGCGCTGCTGCGCACCGTTTTATGGAGCCGACGTGAATCCAAGGCCAAACAGGCTGAAAGTCCTCAGATGGTTGCCGGATTCATGGCTGCTTTGCACCGGCCCGAGTGCAGGGAATGCCCTGTACCTCAGTTTCGATGATGGCCCCAACGTAGGTTTCACCGAGCGCCTTCTCGATGTGCTGGCCGAAAACGAGGCCAAGGCCACTTTTTTCCTGTTGGGTGAACAGATCGAGCAGCACCCCGACATCGTCGCGCGCATGGTTGCCGAAGGCCATTCATTGGGCAATCACTCGTATGACCATGCGCGATTCACGCGCATACCGCATGCCGAGCAGATGGATCAGATTGCGCGTACCGAGGCACTGCTCGGCAAATTCGACGGCAAGGCGGTGCATCGGTTCCGACCGCCCTCGGGAAAGTTTCCGCTGTCGCTGCTGGCGCATTTCGCCATCCATCGCGGTGGCATTGCCTACTGGTCCTACGACAGTCTCGACTACCAGAAGAAACCCGCGACCGAGCTGGTGGAGGTCATGCGCGCCCAGCCACCGCGCGTGGGTGACATCATCCTGATGCACGACGAAAGCGATGCCACCATCGAAGCCCTGGCAATCCTGTTGCCGGAATGGCGCACGGCGGGCCTCGTGTTTCGCGCACTGCCCGACGTGGGGCAGGCGTGATGGTGCTCGCGACCCTCGCGGCCTTCCTGGTCGTCGGCGCCGTTGGCATCGGGTTGATCCTGCGTTCGCGCAACATGCAGATCTGGATACGCTCATACCTCACGCGCGCGCCGCGACCGCAAACCGCCGGCCCGGTGCATGTGCTGTTCTGTTTCGTCGATCACTTCGAGCCGATGTGGGGCAAGGCCGATGCGCCGACCCAGCGTGCGCGGGTCGAACGCTGGTGCCGTGACTACCGGGCCATGGCTGGCCGCCACAAGGATGCCGATGGCCGCCATCCACAGCACGGGTTCTTTTATCCCGAGGAAGAATACGTCGAGGACTATCTCGCGCAGATTGCCGACCTGTGCGCGGACGGATTCGGCGAGATCGAGATCCACCTGCACCACGACAACGACACCGAGGCCAATTTCCGTACGGTGATGCGTCGCTTCTGCAACACCCTGCATGAAAAGCATGGCGCACTGTCGCGCGATCCACGCACGGGCGAGCTGGCCTTTGCCTTCATCCATGGCAACTGGTCGCTGGACAACTCGCGACGCGATGGCCGCTGGTGCGGCCTCAACAACGAGTTGATCCTGTTGCGCGAACTCGGCTGCTACGCCGATTTCACCCTGCCTTCCGCACCCAGCGACACGCAGACCAGCACGGTCAATTCGATCTACTACGCTACCGATGATCCGCACAAGCCGAAGTCGCATGATCGCGGTGAGCCGGTGCGCGTCGGTGGCTCGCCCAGCGGTGATTTGATGATCGTGCAAGGACCGCTGGCGCTCAATTGGCGCAACCGTCGTTTCGGCATCATCCCGCGCATCGAGAACTCCGACATCCGGCGCAGCTGCCCGCCGTCGGCGCAACGGGTCGATGACTGGATTCGTACCGGTATCCACGTGCAGGGCCGGCCGGAATGGGTATTCGTGAAGATCCACACTCACGGCACCCAGGAAGGCGACATGGATACCCTGCTCGGTCCGCAGATGGACGCCATGCACACGTATCTGGAATCCGCCTACAACGACGGTGAGCGCTACGTACTGCATTACGTCACCGCACGCGAGGTGTACAACATCATCAAGGCTGCCGAGACTGGCAAGCAGGGCGATCCGAACCAGTGGCGCGACTTCATTCTGCCGAGGCCCAGTCATCGGCGCAGTGCGCCGGCAGCGTGAGCGCATCGGGTCGGAATTCCATCCACGCGGCGACGCCAGTGTGCGTCAGCGTGATCATGCCGGCCTACAACGCGGCAACAACGATTGCCCGCTCCATCGAATCGGTGCTTGCGCAAACCTTGGCGAGCTTCGAGCTGCTGGTCATCGATGACTGTTCCAGCGACGACACGCCAGCCATCGCCAGGCGCTACGCCGATCAGGATGCACGGGTGACGTACCTGCGCCAATCGGCAAACGGCGGCGTGGCCGCGGCGCGCAATGCGGGGTTGGACCGGGCAACGGGTGAGTTCATCGCATTCCTGGACAGCGACGACGGCTGGCATCCGCGCAAGCTGGAGTTGCAGGTTGCCCAGATGCGCCAGCGCGGCGCGCAGGTCAGCTACGCGGGCTATCAGCGTGTCAGCGAAGACGGACGCGTGTTGTCCCTGGTCAAGCCACCGGCACGCCTGACTCATGCGGATCTCTTGCGCAGCAATTTCATCGGCAATCTCACCGGCGCCTTTGCGCGCAGCCTGGGACAGCCGCGCTTCCGTCGCATCGGCCACGAGGACTACGTGTTCTGGCTTGAGGTGATCCGGCTGGCAGGCTCGGCCATTCGCATCGAGCACGACGAACCGCTGGCCTACTATCTGGTTCGCGAAGGATCGGTTTCCGCCAACAAATGGCGGGCAGCGCGCTGGCAATGGCGCATTTATCGCGATATCGAGAGTTTGTCCCTGCCGCGCGCCCTGTCCTGCATGGTGCAGTACGTCTGGTTCGCCCTGGCCAAGCGTCGCTGAGCATGCCCAGAGTCGTCGCAATGAGGGATGGAATAGGGCACAGCCCTCAATGGCTCTGAGGCGAACGGCACTGACTCAAGCCCGGGAAGTGCGAAAAACCGTTCCCTTCTCCCCTTGCGGGAGAAGGTGGCGCGAAGCGCCGGTTGAGGGGAGCGCAGCGCAGCTGCGCAGAACCGCGCCCAATTCCCCTCTCCCCAGCCCTCTCCTTTATGCCCTCTGGGTACGCAAGGGGAGTGGGAGTATTCGGCGCTCAAGTCAGTGCCATTCGGCCCTGACGCCTTTTGTCCCGTGGCCGCGTGACTCAGGAATGCTTCCACCTCGGGTGCACCCATCCCAGCCGGATGCTGCTTTGCGTGAAACAGGATGAAGCGCCGGGTTCAACGCGTTTGGGCAGTTTCGGAGCGCATGGCCAGATCCAGACTACAAATTCGGGGTCTTCAGGAAGTCGTGTGGGTGATTTAGGGTTGCTGAGGGGCGTGTAACCCGCTTGGGCAGTGGGTTTGGTGGTGGTCGAGGTGATGCGAGTTTTGTCATCATTCTCGGATGCCTACGTCAACGAAGAAGCAGCGTCTGCTCGACGCCTACCGGTTTAGCGGGTTTCGCCCGGAGGAAAAAGTTCGGGGTGTATTTGGCGATCCGCTGGCGCGGGTGGTCACGCTCGTTCGGCGCTCAAAAAAACGACCTGCGGGTCGTGTGGCCGGGTGCATTCGGGGTGGTACGACCGACGCACGCGTCGGGTCCGTGATCTGCCCTGCGGACCGCACCGGATATTTCTGGAGTTCGAGGTTCGGCGCGTCGATTGCCGAAGCTGCCGGGCCGTGAAGCGCGAGGCGCTGGACTTCCTGTCGGACAGTCCGTTCTACACCAAGCACTTCGCGTACTACGTTGGCCGGCGCTGTCGCAGCGCGACGATCTCGGATGTTGCCAAGGAACTGCGCCTGGATTGGGACAGCGTCAAGGCGCTGGACACGCAGTACATGAAGGCGCAACTGGCCAAAGCCGGAACCCCCGGCCCCCTGCGGATCGGCATCGACGAGATCTCGATCAAGAAACGGCATACCTACCGGATCGTGGTCAGCGACCTCGACCGGAAACGGCCGATCTGGTTTGGTGGCGAGGATCGCTCCGAGGCCAGCATGAGCCAGTTCTACGCTTGGCTGGGCGAAAAGAAGAGCCGGCGAGTGCGTCTGGCGCTGATGGACATGTGGAAGCCGTTTCGCAACGCCACGCAAGCACACGCGCCGCAGGCCGCCATCCTGTTCGACAAGTTCCACGTCATGCGCCATCTGGGCGAGGCGCTCGACAAGGTACGCAAGAGCGAATACGCGCGCTTGTCCGGCGGGGATCGACGCTTCATCAAGGGGCAGAAGTACACGCTACTCTCCAACGCGGAGAACCTGAGCCTCGAAGGTCGCCAATCGTTAAAGCTGCTGCTGACCGCCAACAAACGACTGAACACCGCCTACCTGCTCAAGGAGTCATTCGGCCAGATCTGGAACTACCGCAGCGAAGCCTGGGCGCGACGCTACTTCGAGAACTGGCGTGCGGCGCTGAAGTGGCAACGCCTAACGCCCTACGAGAAGTTCGCCCAGATGATCGAGCGTCATTGGGACGGAATCGCCGCTTACTGTCAGCCCGAGAACAAAGTCTCGCTCGGCTTCGTGGAAGGACTCAACAACAAAATCCGCGTCCTCCAGCGCCGCTCATACGGACTGCGCGACGAGGATTACCTGCGACTCAAGATCCTCACCTGCATGCTTCCGCAGCTTTGAAATCACAGAAAATCACCCACACGACTTCCTGAAGACCCTGTTGTTTATTGTCGGCGCTACTCAGGCGGCCACTGGTTGCAAGCAGATCGATTCAGTACAAACGTCCATACTTTCGGTTGACAAAGATCTGAAGGGTAATAGCGCGGGGAAGATCATAAAAGGCGACACGTCTGAACGTTGGGTAGCAACAGCCTGCGGAAAGACGGCCAGCTTTCTGGTGATCTACACCCCTGACGGGCAAGGTGGTAGCTTCATTGCGGTGCGCGCAGAAAAGTGAATGTGCGCCCTAACTATTCGCTCAAGCGGACGGCTGCGGGTCGGTTGCGGGAGACTGGCAGTCACCGCGGCAGTCGCCGCTTAGCTCAAGCTACAAGGGCTTCCCCGCCTGTCAAGCGCGACGATTCCCTGACGCATTGCCTTCGTTACGTCATTCGAGTTTCAACCCTTTCCTGTTCACCACGTCCGACTTTCTGCTGATGCTTGCTTCGGCAAGGTGCGGACGGCGATGCTACAAACGGTCATTGCGCTGGCGCTTTTGTGCCGGCAGACCCTGATGAAAGACGTACGCCGGGGGCTCCATTCGTTAGCCGGAGTTCGGTTGCCCGTTGGCTCCATTGAATTAACCGAGCATTCCCCGGCGCAGGTCCTGACCTGTGCCCATCAGCGATGGCCGTGACGCGGTGAAAGACGGGTTCGGATGATCCTCATCAGGCCGCCGCAGTCGGCGCAGGTAAATGCTCGTGGTTTGATCCCGGCCGTGAGGCTGCTGAGGTTGGCCTAGAGCAGCCGCTGGACGAGCCCGATCAGCGGAGTCTTCTACAGCTTCGTCAGACCGCTGCACAGGCAGCAGTTGCGGCCGACACATTCTGTATATACACTATGGCCACGGAGTTCACCTGGTCAGAGCGCAAGCGCTCCCTCAACTTGAAGGAGCATGGCCTCGACTTCGTTGATGCCATCACTGTCTTTCAGGGGCTTACGTTTACCTTCGAAGATGACCGGTTCTCTACAAAGAGCAGCGATTCGTCACTCTCGGACTGCTCGCTGGCACTCCTGTCTCAGTCGTCCATACGGAGACCGCCCATGAAATCCGCATCATCTCGTTCCGAAAAGCGACCCACCGTGAAGCGCAAATTTACTTCGGCCAAATCCAAAACTGACCGGTCGCGCCTGCGTTCCGGCAAGGCCTCTTCCGCCCCGGAGCACCCGGAAGCGGAGATGCGCCACATTGTTCGCGGCGTGGTTCGTCAGGGTCTCAAGATACAGCCAGCCAAGTCGGCTATTTCCTTGCGCGTAGATCAAGATGTGCTTGAGTGGTTCAAGAGCCAGGGTCCCGGCTATCAGACACGCATCAATGCCGTGTTGCGTGCATTCCGGGACGCATCGGTCTAACAATTACGGTATGGACTCCTCGTGCAAGTGACCGAGTGAAGCGAGTTCAGCAAGCGGTGCGGTTGCAGTCGTGTATACGGCCTTTCGGTGAGCAGCACGGTAGCAGGGTCACGCGGTAGTAGGGGCAGGTCTTGCATTGCGACATCGTATCCAGACTTCGCTGGCAATTCCCCGGAGTGCGCTGCGCTGCATCCGGGCTTCCAATACGGGCGCATTTGTCCTCGACCTTGCGGGTTCGGTGCTTCGGGGCAGGAAGGGTGCGTCCACCGCCTTTACGAATGGCAAGGCGCTGAAGTGCAACTTCGGCTACGCAGGAATTGACCATCGGGCCGGAAGTTTGCGGAATTTCACGCTGCAAACGGGGCCAGTTCACACTTTTTCTTCGGCTAAGCCCCTGATTTCAAAACTGGACCTCAGTTTTGCCGATGCCGCGCCGGTACCTTGGCACTCCCTGAGTAGCGGTTGGCTGGGGCCCGGTCAGGCCCAACCAGCCGCGATAGCGCCAACAACCACTCGCGAGCGTCCAGACCATGTTCCTGCGCAATGCCACTTCCCTGCGTTCCCTGCTGATGGCCTTGGTGCTTTGTGCCAGTGCCACGGCGCAGGCGGCGATCACGGTCAATCTTTCCTACGTCAACCAGAGTTCGGCTGCTTACAACCGTTTCCGCAACTGGGTTGACCAGGCGGTTTCCGGAAACGTGGGATATGGCTTCTCGGCCAACGATGCGGTGGTCATGTATCGGCTCACCAACCAGTCGCAGTACTGCATCCTGGCGCGCAACATGGTCGAGGAGCAGGTCGTCGCCGCCGAAGCGGCCATCGCCGCCAACCAGAACCCCGAAGTGCAGCACGATTCCTACTTGTATGCGGGGGCGATGATCGGTGACCTTGCCCTCACCTACGACTGGTGTTCGACCTTCGTCAGCGCATCGCAGCGCACGCGCTGGGCCGCCTATACGGAACGCACCATCTCCAACATCTGGAATCCCGCGTCGGCGCAATGGGGCGGGCGCGCTGCGCCGTGGTCGGGTTGGGGTACGGACGATCCGGCCAACAACTACTACTACAGCTTCCTGCGCGCGACCATGTATTGGGCGCTGGCCAGCAACAGCAATGCGTGGATTTCGTATCTGGAAACCAACAAGATTCCTCCGCTGGTCAACTACTTTGCCCTGTTGACCGGTGGCGGCAGCGAGGAAGGCACCGGCTACGGTACTTCGCATCACAAGTTGTTCGAGTTGTATCGGGTCTGGCGCGATTCGCGCACCACCGATCTGGCCAATGCCAATGCGCATCTGACCGACACGATTTCCTACTGGTTGCATGCGACCGTGCCGACGCGCGACCGCTTTGCGCCGTATGGCGATCAGGCGCGCAGCTCCGTTCCCGAATTCTACGACTATCACCGCCATCTGATTCTGGAAGCGCGCTACTTGACCAACAGCGCCGCGGCGCGCGATTTGGCTTCGTGGTGGATCAACAACAATTCCGTGCAACAGATGGCCAGCGGCTTCAACTATCGCGACGACCTGTTGCCGCCAGGCACTTCGTCGCCGCTGCCCAATGCACCGCTCACCTACCGCGCTACGGCAATTGGCCATCTGTTCACGCGCACCAGTTGGGAAACGGGTGCGACCTGGCTCAGCTTCTCCGCAGGTTCCTACAACCAGAGCCATGCGCATCAGGACCAGGGTTCATTCACCCTGTTCGGTGGCGGCGACTGGCTGGCAGTGACGGAAAACATCTGGAGCCACAGCGGAATCCAGCAGGGAACCGAAGTGCACAACCTGGTACGTTTCGTGAAAAACGGCACGACGGTGCGCCAGCGTTCCAACACGGTTTCCACCATGAACGTGCTGCAGCAGGGCCCGGGCCCGGGCGAAGTGCATGTCACAGGCGACATGACGGCCGCGTATCAGGCCGGCTCCGGCGTCAACTCCTGGCAGCGTCGGTTGGACTTCACCGGTTCCAGCCTGCTGGTGACCGACCAGTTTTCCGTGACGAGCGGAACCCAGGCCATCTTCCAGGTGAATACGCCGGTGCAACCGATCATCACCGGCAACACCGCCAAGGCAGGCAACCTGACGGTGCGCGTGTTGCAGCCGGCTGGTGCCACATTGACTGCGGTCAACTGGCGCAATGTTGATAGTGATTTCCTGTCGGGATGGAAGCTGGAAGTGCGCGGCAGCGCATCCAACACGGGTTTCGTGGTCGAGATGACCACGGGCGAAACCATCTTCAAGCACGGCTTCGAGCAGAATTGATTTGCGGGACGAACGCACGCCGGTTGTAGTTCGATTGTAGGTCGGGCTTCAGCCCGACACGCCATCCCAATCAAGCCAAGAGCGTCGGGTTGAAACCCGACCTACACCAGTCCGAATCGTGATTGTGCGAGCAGGCATGCTTGCGCCGTCTTCGCGTTGTCGTTGGTCGGTTGTTGGTCGGGCTTCAGCCCGACACGCTATCTTCATCAGGCGAAAGCGTCGGGTTGAAACCCGACCAACGACAACGCGAAGACGGCGCAAGCACGCATCTCTGCCCTGTTGCGGTTCGACCTGGCGTAGGTCGGTTCAAGCGGCGCAGCCGCGGAACCGACAACCCCGCTGAATCCCCGGAATCAACGCGGCCGTGGTGGCACGCCCGCCGGATCGGGCTTGTCGAAGTTGGCCTTGAACCACGGCACCACACCGGCGCTGCGGTTGTTCCAGTTGAAGCGTCGTGCCGTCGAGCGCTCGCGTGCGCATTCGATGGCATAGGAATTCGCGATCAGGTCCAGTCGCCGGTCCAGGGCCTTGCGCCGCTCCGCATCCGTTTCGAAATAGCGGGCTGCCGCAACCGCCATGCCAAGCTCGACGGTATGCGCGTCGCTGTATTCACCGCCTTCGTCCTGCATTTCGATAAGCTTGCCCAGCGGTGCCTGCGAGGATGACCAGTACCACGCAATCTGCCCCTGCTCGCCGCTGCATTCATCGCGCCAGCTGTGTCCGGCGCGGATGAAGGTGGCAGGCGATATCCAGCCGAAGTTTTCCAGGTACTGCCCGAACGCGCGGATCATGCCCGGTATGCGTTCATCGCTGGTTGCAAGCCAGGCATGCCACAGGCCATCGATGATGTTCTCGCTCATCCAGGGCGAGGCACCGCGCACATCGGTAAGCGCCGAGTAATCTGCCCCTTCGTGGCGCTGCCAACTGTGGCGCCAGGAACCATCGTCACCGAGGCCATCGGGATTCTTTTGCTGGTGATCGAGCAACCAGCCGATGCGCTGCCCGATGCGTTCACGATAGGCGGTATCGCCTGTGAGCTCGTAGGCGCTGACCACGGCCAGCAAGCCGAGTCCGGCATGGCGTTCGGTGAAGTTCTGGTCCTTGCGCAGATAGGCTCCGCCGATGTCGCTCCAGCCGCCCTTGTCCCACAACGTGACCATCGACCGGACCAGGCCGTCATCATGCAGGCTGCCGTCTCCGACCAGGCCAAGGGCAAGCAGGATGGGTTCGACGTAGACGTACTTGGCATCGCAGGCCTTGGCCTTGCCGAACTGCCAGCCGCCGGGACAGGAACCCTCGCGCTGCACCTGCGCCATGTAGAAGCGATAGCTCTGCACGGCGCTGCGCAGGTGCTCGATGTTGCCGCTGCGCACGTAACGCTTGAACAGGGTGCTTGGCCTGTCGAACAGCCATGCCGTCGAATCGGAAACCGGCAAGGCCCTGGCCCAATCAAACTGGGTTTCAAAATAGCGATCGTAGGCATCGGTCGGATTGAGTGGCACCTGTGGGCCGGCGATCAGCGATGCCGTCAGCCAGCGCGCATCCAGGGTGGCCAGCGCGCGCGGCATGCGCAATCCGTTTTCCGCGTCGTACAGATCCTGCGCAGGGTTCCAGCCCGCGATGGTTGCCTTGCGCGGAGATTTTGTGTCGAACGAAATCCGGCGCACCTTGCTGTCCAGCGCCAGGCGCAGTTGCACGCGCAGCGAACGAATGCTGTTGTCACGAAAATGCCAGCGCAGGGTTGGCTCGACATGTGCCGGTATTTCCGTACCCCCTTCATCCAGGATGCGGAGCGAGTCGGCGTCGGTCAGCTTGCCCGGTGCGAACGGGACGCCAAGGGTGACCGCAACCTCGCCGCTGCCGCCGTCAAGACGATGCAACTCGATGCGTTGGGCAGCGGAATCCGTCGTTGCGGCAAACGAAGGCCCGACCGTGCACAGCGCGATGACCACGAACAAGACTCTTGCTGCCGCGCGTCGTATGGACATGCCGTGGACCTCCTCGTGTTTCCTGGATGCCGGGGCATGCATCCTTCATGCGACATCGGCAATGGCCGGATCACTGCGGCCAATCTTGCGCGCAATGAAATCGACGCTGGTGATGCACAGTCGCTCCGGAGGAATGCCGGCGAACTGCGCATGCACCGGGGTGGACGCAAGCTGTTGCATGCGCAGCTCGCTGGGTTTCGCGGTGTTCAGCAGGATCTGGAAGCCCAGATCTTCGGCGCGTTCGACGAACACATGGGCGCGCATACGGTTCTGGTAGAGGAATGCATTGTTCCAGCGCGTCCACTGCGCATCGGAGTAACGCAGATAGTGCAGCTGATGAATGCTGCGGTCGACATAGGCGTAATGGTCGCCACAGTTGACGGAATGAAACATAACGCCGTTCGCATCGAGAATGCGCAGGGCTTCGACATACATGGCATCGATGACATCCGGCGGCACGTGTTCGAGCACGCTGTTGGAGAAGATGCAGTCAAACTGGTTCTCCGCAAATCCGGTGCGGGTCGCGTCCATGGGCGCGTGGTACTCGACCACGCCATCGGTTGCCGCCGCTAGGTTGCCGGAGGTGGTCAATTTTTCCAGCATGCGGGCGTGCCGCGCACGGATTTCTTCAACGTCGCCATCGACCGCCTTGGCAATTTGCGTTACGCATTGACCGAGTCGCTGCGCGCAAGCGAGAAGCAGCTTTGGCCGCATGTGCCGATTCAGATCCACGCTGACAACGCGCTTGGCGCCGGCCAGGTAGCAGGCCAGCGGAAAAGTCGGATACCAACCGCTGCCGATTTCAAACAGGCGTTGCCCGCTGATGGGAATGCCGGACTCGGCGAGTCGCGCCACCATGATTTCCCAGTCGGACACCTTGATGTCGAATTCACGGTTGAAATCGCGCAACCCGCCAAACCGGCGTTGCAACTGGAAATGCAGTTCGTCTCCGCCCGGCATCCAGCCGAGCACCTTCTGCAGAGTGCCTTTCAGTTTCCAGTGCATGCTTTCAATCCACGTCGGGTTGTCTGACTGCGCGCATGATCAGGGTGCGCCGGCATCAAGTTCGACCAGGAACTCCTGGCCTGAGCCGCGCACGTCAATGCGCCATCCCGAGCGGAACTCCGCCTTGTCGAGGCTTGCGAACTCCAAGCTGCCGATCACGGCATCTTCGGGTTTGAGCACCTTGATGTGCAACTTGCCGGCGCGCTCTTCATGTCCTTCCAGCACCGGTTTGACCGGGACGTTGATCTGGAAGATGGCCTGCGTGTCTGCGCTGGTTGCGAAGGTGTCGTGAACGGTCAGCGTGCGCCCCTTGAACTCGATGCTGCGTTGCCAGGACTTGACCCCGGCGCCCGCTGCATAGGCAGGGCTCAAATCCGCAGTGGCCTGGAATTCGCCGCTTTGCGGGTTGGCAGAAATGACCTTCATGCTCGATGTGCTGGGCTCGCGTTGGCGGATGATGGTTCCATTGCGCTCGAAGCGCAGCACGTTGTGCACCTCGGTTCCCTGCTGAATACCGCTGTGGGTCCAGATGTTCTCGGTAACCGCCAACCAATCGCCCGCGAACAAGGTGAAGCCACCTTGATCCTGGTGCGCATGGCTTTCCACGTACGGACCGGCGTTGAAGCCGACCCAGACGGCATCGCGATTCCAGTCGCTGCGGGCAAATACATGCCCGGTTCCCTTGGCCTCGTAGAGGCGGGATTGCGGCGGCTGGCCGCCCGTTCCGGCAGGCAGCAGGTCATGGCGCAGGTTGAAGCCGGAGGTCATCTCGGGAATCGAGATGGAATGCAGCCACCACGATGCGATGTCGCGTACTTCCTCGTTCTTGCTGAGTGCGCGCGCTTCAAGAACGAGGCGTCGGTGGTAGTCGTAGATCTCGGGAACCGATACCCGTGATTGATCGCCAATCGGTGCGAAGCGGTCGAGCGTCGGCATGGTCGCGTGCACCCAAAAGCGGATGCTGTCGTCCACATGGCTGTTGGCATTGGCGAGGTCTTCCCCGGTTGAATCACGCCATACGCGATAGATTGCAAACAGACGCATGTGTGCCGCGCCATAGCCGGTTCCTTCCAGGCTGCCACCACCCACCAGCTTGCCGAAGTAGGCGGTCAAAGCTGGCAGCTTCTTCTCGCGCAGGAACTTGAGCCACGTTTCATTGTTGCTGGCCAGCGCCCAGAACATGGTGGCTTCGACAAAGCTGTAGTAGTAGTTGTTGCCGGGATTGTCGATGGACCAGCCGGTCCATTCAAAAGCACGCTCACCCCACTTTGCCGCCTTCGGGTTCCAGATGTTGTGGATGGTCTGTTCGGCGTACGTCGACCACTGCGCGCGCTGCGCATCGCTGATCAGCGTGCGGCAGACCTCCCAGGTCAGGCCAAGGTCGCTGATCATCGGGCCGGCTTCGAGGTAGGAATCGCCGGCCACCGCCGGTCGTTGACCCTGGGCAATACGCGCGTCGGCATCATCCACCTGGGTTTGAACCAGGCGTATGGCCAACGTGCAATATTTTTCCTTGGGACTGAGTTGGTAAAGGGTCGCCGCATCGGTTGCCGAGAAGCCGTAGCCGGGGCTTCCATTGGCCGCGGCATCCACATAGTCGCGAAAGCGCTTGAAGGCCGTGGACTTCAAATCCACGCCGGAGGTGTCGATCTTCAACGCGGCTTGCGCCGGCATGCAGACAACTGCCGCGAGGACAATTGCAGCGGCCAAAGCGCGACGCAACGCGAATGAACTGTTCATGCAGGATTCCCTCGAGGTGCGTGGGGTGAAGGAGCTGTCGCTCGCAAGGTCTGGGTGCTTCATTTCCCGCTGCGCGGATCAGGTGGTTGCCGCCGATGTGCTGCGGGCGGCCAGCTTGCGCTCCCAGTCGAGCGCCGTGCGCACGATGAAATCGAGTTCGTCGTGTTGCGGTTTCCAGTCCAGCACCGCCTTCAGGCGCTGCGAGCGCGCAATCAACGCAGGAGGATCACCGGCACGTCGCGGCTCGAAAACGATGTTGAGTTTGCGGCCGCTGACCCGTTCCACCGAGTCGATGACCTCACGCACGCTGTAACCATGGCCGTAGCCGCAGTTGAGGGTCGTCGACTCGCCGCCGCGACGAAGATAGTCGAGCGCCTGCAGATGGGCGGAGGCAAGATCCACCACATGGATGTAGTCACGGATGCAGGTGCCGTCGGCGGTATCGTAGTCGGTGCCGAACACACACAGGCGTTCGCGCTTGCCCACCGCATGCTCGCAGGCAACCTTGATGAGCAGGGTGGCATTCAAGGTGGACTGGCCGATGCGACCGCCGGGATCGCAACCTGCCACGTTGAAATAGCGCAGGATCACGTGGCGCATGGACGTGGCCGCGCACAGATCCCTGAGCATGTGCTCGCTCATCAACTTGGACATGCCATAGGGATTGATGGGCGCGGTTGCCGTCAGCTCGTCCGCTTCGCCGGCTGCGGGCATGCCATAGACGGCGGCAGTGGATGAGAACACGAACTCGCGGACGCCATTGGCGCTGCACGCTGCCAGCAGTGATCGCGTGGAGCAGGTGTTGTTGCCGTAATACTTCAGCGGATCGCGCACCGATTCCGGCACGATGGTGTGTGCGGCGAAATGCAGAACGGTTTCAATGCCGCGCTCGCGCAGCAGGGTGTCCATGACCTGGCGATCACCGACGTCCGCCTCGATGAGTTCGACTCCGCGCAATGCTTCACGAAAGCCGGTGCTCAGGTTGTCGACAACGACGACCTCGGCGCCGCGCTCGGTGAGTTGCAAGACCACGTGACTGCCGATGTAGCCGGCCCCGCCGGTAACCAGGATGGGTTTCATCAATTCCTCGAGTCGATGACGGATTGCGTCGGCTCAGCGTGTGTAGGTGAATCGCAGGTAGACGGAGTTCTCGTCATAGGAATCGGCAGCCGCGCTCGAGTGGCGCTCGTTGCGGGCCAGGTCCGCGCGCCAGCTCAAATGCCGGGTCATGCGCTGGGTGAGGTAGACGCCGTAACGGTAATTGCGGTCGGTGAGGTCGGATTCGTTGAACTCGCGCCGCGTCGCTTCGGCGTTGACGCCAAGGGTCAGGGTCGGCCGCAGCAGATAGCCGAGATTGAGGCCGGCACCCAGCTCATCGCGATCATTGGCCAATGCGGGTGCGGCTTCTTCATAGCGGTACGTGCCATAGCGCAGCAGCGCCGCCAGATTCAGACGGGTGCCTTGCAACTGGTAGGTGCCGCTGATCCGTCGCTCGCGAAAGACATCCGGTGTGATGGCGGTTCCGCCGACATCGACACCACCGAATCCGGCGTCGAAATCAGCCGTGCCGGTGGCAATACTGCTGGCCGCATCGGTGTAGCGGTCGGCGACGGCAATGCCGAAAGTGCTGCTGGCGCTGACGCGCCAGTCGATACCCAGCTGCGCAAGCGGGCCGGATGAATTTCCACCGCGCTCGAAATCGAGGTGTGAGTATCCAAGCGAGGCGTTCAAATCCAGTTGCGAGAGCGCCTGGGTATAGCTGACGTACGCAGACATGTTGTTGTAGTCGCGGGCCAGCAGGTCATCGTCGAAATCAACCTGCTGGTACTCGATGTTGCCACCGAGCTTCTGCGTGCTGCTGAGGTCAAACAGGCCACGCAGCGCGGCGGAATATCGACGGGAGTCGAAAGCCCCGTTCTCCTCGGCTTGGCTGTCGCTGAAGCGCAGCTCTGCCTGGCCCAGCAGGGTCGGGGTGATGCGGAAGCGGAATGTCGGACCCGTGCTGAAGACATTGGTCTGCTGCAGGTTGCCGGGAACGTCCGGGTCGCGCAGGCTGACCGGGTACAGGCCGAGATTGTCGTTGAAATACCAGTTCAGGCGTTCCGGCAGCAGGGTCCAGTTGACCAGGCCGTTGAGGTTGCCGCGAAACTCATTGCCGAAGGTGTCGTCGAGATAGTCCCGGTACTCGAGCACGCCGCTGATTTCAGCCAGCACCGATGAACTTGATTCGCTGATGCTGAAGTTGAGATGCGGAATCAGTACGGTTTCGCTGACCTGGTTGTCCGCGGTATAGGCGATGTTGTCGCTGTGCAGGACGCCCAGTTCAAGGGCGTAGTCCAGACGCACGGCGAGCGCATCCTGACAGCTTGCCGCCGACATGAGCAGGGCGAGGTTTCTGGCGGTCTTGCGCATGACAATCCCCTCCGCTGATGGCAAATCAAGGAATTTCGTTGATCACGACACCTGCAAGCTTGGCTGGATCGAAGCCTGCCACATGCTTGTTGATGGCGCTGGGCGTATCGCGGCCGCTGCCGGTCACCAGCACCACGAAATCGACCAGATCGGACAGGATGCGCGCATCCGGTGATCCCTTGACCGCAGGTCCGTCCAGGAACAGGTAGCGATCCGGATAGCGACTGCGCAGGGAATCGATGAGTGCGCGCATGCGGAATGAAGAGAAATACTCGCCGCCCATCTCGCGCTTGTGCCCGCTGGGAATCAGCCGCAGGCGCGGAATGCCGGTGTGGCAAAGGATCTTTTCCACGCCCAGCGAAGGATGTTCCAGGTAGTCGATCAATCCGCCATCCGGCGCCTCGACGTCGAGTTCCTTGTGCTGGGATGGATTGCGCAGGTTGCAGTCGATCAGCAGCGCAGTCTTGGCCTCGTCGAATGCAAAAGCCGCGGCAAGATTGCGCGCGACGAAGCTGCCGCCCGAGCGCGGGCTGATGGGCGCCACCATCACGATGAAATTGTGGTCGCCGCCGCGCGCCAGCAGGCTGGTGCGGATTTCACGGAATGCATCGGCATGTTTGCGCGCCGATTCCTCCGGATGGATCATGCGCCGATCTTCGAGGGCGCGTCGGGTCAGCGCGTAGGGCTCGACGATTCGTGCGATCGAGCGCGACGTGCTGGCGCGGCGTGCGATATCGCCGGCGGCGGCGCCGAAGGCGGCACCCACGTGATCAGGCGGTTGGCTCGCGTCCTGTGGATTGCTCATGTGAGTTTCACAACCTTGAACCAATAGACTAGGGCATAGGCCCCAAGCACCGCAGCCACCACGGCAAACGCAAAAGCGACACGCGCGCGGTTGCGTATGCGCTCGCCCGCCGTCGGATAGGTGGGAATGGTGGCAAGCGCAACGAGGCCGGTGGTCCGCTCCAGCTGACGTGCGCTGCGCACGCGTGGATCAAACTGGACCAAGGCAAACAGCAATGCAAATGGAGCGAGGATGCCGGCACCCAGCCCGCCTGCGGCAAAATGCAACAAGCGCAATCCCGACGGGCGCAAGGGCAGGATGGCCGGATCCTGGATGCGGAACGTGAGGCCGCGTTGTTCTTCGTCGAGCACCATCGATACGCGCGCATTTTCGCGGCGCCTGAGCAAATCCTGGTAGATGTCGCGATTGACTTCATAGTCGCGCGTCAGTTCGGCCAATGCGCCTTCGGAGGCGGCAATGCGCCGGCTGCGATCAAGCTCGTCATTCAACATGCCTTCGCTGGCACTCATGCGCGTCTGGGTTGCGGCGATTTCGCGGCGCAGGTCGGCAAGACGTGTTCTCAGTTCCTGGTACAGCGGATTGAACTGCGTATTGCCGAACGGTGATTGCGTCTGCCCGCTGGCCACGGCCGTGCTGCGGCGATCCTGTTCATCCTTGAGCTGGCGCTGGATGTCCTGCATCTGCATGCGCGTACGCACGACATCCGGGTACTGCTCGGTGTAGGTGAGCAAGAGGCGGTCGAGCTGGTTCTGCAGTTCGATCAGCTGCGCACGGTAAAGCCCTTCACGGGTCTGCACCGCAGTGACCTCGGATTCGCCGGACAACTGCGCAACCAGCGCACTTTCGCGCGAGCGTTGCTCCATGAGGTTGGTGCGGGCCTGCTCGACCTGGGTACGCAAGGCGCTGATTCTCGCGTTGGCATCCGCGGCGCTGCCAGCCTGGGCATCGGCGTTCTCGGAGCGGTACTTGAGCAGGCCTTCTTCCGCAGACGTCAGCTTCTTGTGGTAGTCGGACACCTGGTTGTCGATGAACTCGAAAGCCTCGCGGCTCTCGCGTTCCTTGGTGGCGCGACTTTCCTCGATGAACAACTCGGCAAGGTGCTTGGTAACGGAAAACGTGCGCTGCGGGTCGGAATCGCGGTAGGTGATCTGCACCAGTTCAGGGCGCGGGCTGGTCACCTGGGTGGCATCCTTGATGCGCTCCATGATGCGTTCCTGCTCGACGGGCGAGGGTTGCGACTCCATCCAGCCTCCGGCCTGCATGGCTTCGGTCAGCACCTTGCGGCTGAACACCACCTGGCGCGCCAAGCCCGCGCGATCAGTCACTCCGGTGGGTACCGCACGACCTTCCAGCAGGGGGGCGATGATGTCGCTGCTCTGGGCCAGGATGGTCGTGGAGGCCACGTAGGATTTCGGCCAGAGTAGGCCGGCTGTCAGCGCGGCTATGGCGATGATGGCAAAGATGAAGGTCAAGATCAGGCCATGCCGGCGTCCCTCCTTGAGGAACATGGGCAGCATGTCGATCAGCGGTGGCGGTGAAGTGTCGATCATGGAATTGCTTTGGGTGATCCCTGCAGGATTCGTGTTGCTCAGAAGGTTCGCTCGGGAACCGTGATGACGTCGCCGGGTTGGACCGGATAGTTGGTGTCCAGTTCGCCCTTCTGCAGGATGCGGTCCAGGCGTACGGCGAAGGCGCGCGTTGAGTCGCCTTCCTTGCGATACAACTCGGTGCGGTCGGCAGCGGCAAACTCGTTGGTGCCGCCGGCGGCAAGTACGGCATCAAGCACGGTCATGCCTTGACGATACGGCACCGAAATCGGTGTGCGCACGGCGCCAGTCACGCGCACGCGGGCGAGGTATTCATGGCTGCGCAACTGGTCGATGATCACCGTGACCTGCGGGTTGCGCACGAACTTCTCGAGCGCGGTCTTGATCTCGGCGGCCACTTCCTCGGGGGTGCGCCCACCAGCCACGACATCACCGACCAGGGGTACGGAAATGCGTCCATCCGGACGCACGGGCACGGTGACGTTCAAGTCCGGGTTTTGCCAGACCGCCACGCGAACCACGTCATCGACACCAATGCGGTAGGCCTCCACGGCCTGCGCTTCCGGGTTCACGGTGGGTGCGGAGCCCGGCCTGGGGCCGCTGGCGCAGGCTGCCAACATCAGAAATGCGAGCAAAAACAGGAACTTGCTAACCAGATTCATGGTGCTCAACTCCGTGGTCCGATGCAAACTGTGAAACCTATCACATTTTTCCCCTTGCTCGACGGCCCAGAAGGCGGCTGAAGCAGCCCGACGGGGCGGCGGGTACGGGGTTCAGCAGTGGCCCCGCAGGTCGATCTTCAGCCGACCACTAGACGCGGTAATAGTCCCGATACCAATCCACGAACCGAGCCACGCCCTGCTCGACCGAGGTGGCGGGGGCGTAACCGGTGTCGCGCGCAAGCTCCTCGACATCGGCGCAGGTATCCGGAACGTCGCCGGGTTGCAGCGGCAACAGGATCTTCTCGGCCTTGCGCCCCAGGCACTCTTCGATGACTTCGATGTAGCGCGACAGCTCCACCGGCTGGTGGTTGCCGATGTTGTAGACCCGATAGGGTGCCGACGAGGTCGCAGTAGCGGGATGCACCGGATCAAACGCCGGGTCCGGTTGGGCCACCCGATCAAGGGTGCGCATCACGCCTTCGACAATGTCATCGACATAAGTGAAATCGCGGGTGTGCTTGCCGTGGTTGAATACTTCGATCGGCTCGCCGGCGAGGATCTTGCGGGTGAACAGGAACAGCGCCATGTCCGGCCGGCCCCACGGACCGTAAACAGTGAAAAAGCGCAGGCCCGTGGTCGGCAGGGCGAACAGGTGGCTGTAGGTATGCGCCATCAGTTCATTGGCTTTCTTGGTGGCCGCATACAGGCTGACCGGGTGG
>Ga0208822_1000380_pt1 | contig 34481 bp, 30 predicted proteins | sample AD_STIC08_MetaG_FD_184435 | JGI IMG/M metagenome (GOLD analysis project Ga0208822, IMG submission 184435) | Active sludge microbial communities of municipal wastewater-treating anaerobic digesters from USA - AD_STIC08_MetaG (SPAdes) (version 2) | ecosystem: Engineered > Bioreactor > Anaerobic >...
GGGTAGCCAAACTCCTGGAATATGAAGAACGGTATCGAAAGAGAATATTTCCTGAAAGTCTGTTTATGTAGATTGCCATCAGTGCCACTGATGGATGTTGCCAACCGGTGTAAAGGCCCAGCTGAATAGTTGATTGAGTTAGCTATTCTGATAATTCTGCCTGTTTTCGTAAAAAATGTAGAGAATCTCCAGCAAATTAATTAAGAAATAGCGTCTCTATGCTTTTGCCTGGCTATTGTTTTACTCTGACACCATGCAATAATTATTAACTTGAATCTAATTAGAGTCTCTTTTATAATGTCCCTCATGAAAACTATAATAACATTAATAACGATAATAATATTTTCATTAAGCCATTGTTATCCCCAGGATTTGAAACAAGGTAATCCCGAAAGAATAACTCTTATTGAAATTGCAAAAAATATTAATAATTACAAAGCAAAAACCATTACAATCCAACTTAAATTAAAATACGTTGATAGGATTTTTGAAAAAATTATTTTTTATGATAAAAAAAATCATGATATAGAATTTGATATATCTGACAGGTTTCTTAAAAAGCGTATTGCGTCGGATATTATTAATATTCATCAAGGAATGGATTATAATGTAACTTTTATTGTCCAGAACATTGGAAACCTTGGTCAGATCATAGCAGAACTTAAGGGTTTTAAGCCTGTTATCTTAGATTCTGTTCCAGAAAAAGGGAAATGATTAATACAAAAGAGAAAGCAGAATAGCTGGGCGGCTATCCTGCTTTCTCCTCAAACGCAGTGCCAAGTTTCCAATATGGTAAAATCGGGAGGGAATTACCATATATCAACTTGTATCATATATTTCGGAATTATTTATGTAAAACTTTAGCTTTTTTTTGATAATATTAAGTTTATATTAGTTTTTATAAAAAAATATTAAAATCTTTGTTATTTCCTCAGATAAACTTGGTCAATAATTTTAATTTTCATTTTACTCTTACTCTGACACCCTTCCTGGATTATTTCTTCATTGACCCTATATCTGGCCTATGATAAACTCAAAAATAATTAAAAATCTATATACCAGCGGGCCTTTTTTTATGAAAATATTGAAGATTTTAAATATGTCGAAATCACTAGCCTGGATTGCTCCGGAGGTTTATGCTTGAAGGGGACAGTGATCAAGATTTTCGGCAGGTACTATACAGTGGAATATGAGGGTCAGAGCATAATCAGTACCTTGAGGGGCAGACTTAGAAAGGACAAACGCCTTGAGAAATACTCCGAGGCCGTCGCTGTCGGCGATATCGTTGATTTCGAAATGGAAAAAGACGGGTCCGGCGCCATTGAATTGGTCCATGAACGCAGGAATGTCTTCACCAGAAAATACAAGGATAGTGATCGCGACGATCTTATTGCCGCTAATATTGATCAGATTGTTGTGATGCAATGTTTCGGAAAGCCCCGTCTCAATCTGCGTTTTGTGGATCGGCTTCTGGTCAGGGGGAGCAAAGAAGGGATCCCGGTTTTGCTCTGTGTCAACAAGCTTGATCTTGCTGAAGATGATGACATTGCCATATTAGAAGACTATTATCGGGGATATAACCTCGATGTCATGCTGACAAGCGCTATGACTGGCGAGGGCCTTGATGGGCTGAAAAAAGTCCTGGAAGGCAGGCTCTCGATACTGATAGGAAATTCCGGTGTGGGAAAGACGAGCATCCTTAACGGAATATACCCGGGCCTTGACCTGCGCACGACTGAGGTGTCAGAGCACACCGGCAAGGGGCGCCATACCACCACCAACGTGGAGATGTTCCGCCTGGACAGGGACACGAGGATCATCGATACGCCCGGCCTCCGGGAGTTCGGCCTCATGGACATCGAGCCGGAGGAGCTCGGGATATACTTCATGGAATTCGCCAAATACGCGCGCAAGTGCGGCTTCAGCCCCTGCACCCATGAGCATGAGCCTGACTGCGAGATCAAGAAGCGGGTGGAGAAGGGGAAGATAAGCGAGGAGCGATATATTTCATACCTCAATATCCTCGCAACATTGAGGGATTATTACAACAACCGGTACCGGTGACATGATCAGCGTGAAGGACCTTCGCATCGCCTTTAACGGCAGGACGATCGTGGATGGAATCGGCTTCTTCGTTCCCGAGGGGGCGACCCTCGTCCTCATGGGAAAAAACGGCTCCGGGAAATCGGTTATACTGAAGGCACTCTCGGGTCTGATCGATTACAGCGGGACCATCGAGATCAACAACGTCGATATCCGAGAACTGTACCGGGACCGTCACCGGAGCTTAAGCGACGCTTCGCGGCAATTTCGTGTCGCCTACGTGTTTCAGAAGGGCGGCCTGTTCGATTCAATGAACGTGTTCGACAATGTCGCCTTCGGGCTCCGGCGGATGAACGTCAGCGAGGAGTCCATCGAGACCATGGTGGTCAACTCCCTGGCGCGGGTCGGGCTCAGGGGAAGCGAGGGGAAGCTCATCTCGGAGCTCTCCGGCGGGATGCAGAAGCGCGTGGGCCTCGCACGGGCGATATGCCTCAACCCCAATATCATCTTTTTTGACGACCCCACCGCCGGTCTTGACCCGATACTCTCCGACTCAATCGCCGACCTGATCGTGGAAATTAAGCAATCCCTCAACACGACCTCCATCGTTGTTACCCATGACGCGACGATCGCCAGGAAGGTTGCTGATTCAATAGCTCTCCTTTATAACGGCAAGATTGTATATGAAAGTGACAGCGGGGCCTTCTTTTCGGGTTCGGATTCTTATGCGCGGCAGTTCCTGGAGGGCGATATAGAGGGGCCGATAGATATTTTCTGATTCCATGAACCGTGAGAGCACGATTGTAGCTTCATGGATATGCTCTGCGACAAAAAGTGATACGAGGAGTATGATTATGAGACCATCACTAAGCGGTGTATTCTGGCTGGTGACCCTGCTGTTCCTCGGCGCTTCGTTATTTTTTACGGTCAATGTCATCTCGTTAAAGAGCAGGCTCAGCGATCCCGGGGGTCCTCCTGCATTTGCTTCGGGACAGAAGGTGACGGTTGTAAAGATTATCGATGGCGACGAGGTTTCGGTAAACATGGGCGAGGCCCGTTTCATCGTCCGGATCATCGGCATATGGTCCTTCGACGCGACCGCCAATGACACTCTCACCCAGGCACAGGGAAAAAGCGCGGTTAATTATCTTGAAGCGGCGCTTCTCAACAGGGAAGTTGAACTGGTGTTTGATAGGTTTCAGAAAGACAGCAACAACAGGGTCCTTGCCTATGTGCAGTCAAACAACGTCGATGTCGGATATGACATGGTCTCCAGGGGGATATGCCTCGTGTATACCAAGTATCCCTTCCCGAGAATGGAGCCGTATCTTGCGGCTGAGGCGCTCGCAGGGAAGAACAAGCTCGGCCTGTGGGGCGATACGGGCATCGTGATACGGGCCCGGGTGCTGAAAAAGCTCTGGCTGCGGGAGCGGCAGAACAAGGAGGGTGACTGATGTTCAGGGTGTTATGGCTCTTGTTCAGGAAAAAAGGCGTCACCTCCATGGTGGGGAACCGGGGCAAGGTGGTCCTGATATTCCTCTGCCTGATATGGTACTCGACATCGGGGTATCTGTTCTTTGAATTGCCGAAGAAGCCGGACCTGGGATGGCTGGACGCCCTCTGGTGGACCCTGGTCACCATGGCCACGGTAGGCTACGGCGATTATTTTCCCGTTTCCACCGGCGGGAGGTACCTGGTCGGCGTCCCGACCATGGTCTTCGGCATCGGCTTCCTCGGGTTTATCATATCCGAGGTCGCATCCAATCTCATAGAATCCCAATCGAGGAGGCTACAGGGCATGCTCAACGTAAAGTCCCGCAACCATATCATCATCGTCAACTTCAGCAGGCTTGATGAGATCATGAATATCATCGAGGAACTCAGACTGGACCCGACCACCCGGGACAAGGACATCTGCCTGATAGATGAGAAACTCGAGACGATTCCCCAGCGTCTTCATGAGGAAGGGGTGTGCTTCGTCAGGGGTAACCCGACCGAAGAAGCGACGCTCCGCCAGGCGAATCTTGAGCAGGCCAGCAACGCGATAATCCTTTCAAGGGACCGGAGCGATCCGCACTCCGACGACCAGAACCTGGTGACCACGCTGGTCATCGAAAAGCTGAACCCGGATATTTTCACCATCGCGGAGGTGCTCGATCCCCAGAAGATTCGCCAGTTTGAGCTGGCCGGGTGCAACAGCGTCATCTGCGTTTCCCAGTTCGCGGCGAATCTCATCATACAGGAGCTCCAGGACCCCGGTCTGAAGGATATCCTGACTGACCTCATGAGCAACCGCGAGGGGAGCCAGATCTATTTCGTCGACATAAAAAAAATGCGTGAATGGAAATACCGCGAGCTGGTGCTGTGGGGGCTGGACAACCGGTTTTCCGTGATCGGACTGATGCGCGACGGCGCACCGCTCCTCGGCTGTGCCGCCGATGACTCGGTCAGGGAAACGGACCGGGTCATCATGGTGGGAGAGCGCCGTGTCGGCAGGATAGAGCTGTAGCCAGCCGATCAGGGGAGTATCCCCGTCTTCTTCCCCGCACGGTAGAGGACGTCCATGGCGCGCTCTATTTCATCTTCCCCGTGGGCAGCGGTTACGGTGGCACGCAGGCGCGATAGTCCGCTCCGGACCGCGCCGGCGTTGGATACCACCGGCAGGACAAAGACATCGGCGGCGTGGGCCTCCTTCGCCAGCCTGAGGGAATCATCGTTGCTCCCGCATAAGATAGGCACAATGGCCGTTACGGTGTTCAGGAGGTTGAATCCCCTCTGCTTCAGTCCGGTTATAAACAGGTCGGCGTTTTTCCGGAGCTTTTCGACCCGCCACGGTTCGTCAAGGATCACCCCGAAGGCTTCCCGGGCCGCGGCCGCCTGCGGGGGCGTCAGTGCGGCGGAATAAATATATCCGCGGCAGAAATGCCGGAGGTAAAAGATGAGGTCCCTGCGCCCGGCTACGTATCCGCCGGTTGAGGGGATCGTTTTGCTCAGGGTGCCCATCCTGATGTCCACCGCGTCTTTCATGCCGAAATGTTCCTCGATGCCTTTCCCGGTCTTTCCCAGAACGCCGATGGAATGGGCCTCGTCGATCATCAGCCACGCCCCGTACTTCCCGCAGATATCCGCGAGCCGGGGGAGGTTTACGATGTCGCCGTCCATGCTGAAGACGGCATCGGCGATGACAAGCCTGGTTGATCCGGCGGGCGCTTCGGCCATGAGCCGTTCGAGATGGTCCATGTCATTATGGTCGAACCGGACGGACGTCGCCCTCGAGAGCCTGCAGCCGTCGACGATGCTTGCGTGGTTGAGGGTGTCAGAGTAAACATAATCGCCCCCGCCGGTAAGGGCGGCCACCACCGTGGCATTGGTAACGTACCCGGAGGTGAAGGTGATGGCGGCCTCGGCGCCCTTGAACTCCGCGATGGTCTCCTCCAGTTCCTTGTGGAGCGGTAGGGTGCCGGCAAGGAGGCGCACGCCGTGGGTTCCGGTGCCGAAGCGGTCAATGGCGTCCATGGCGGCCCTGTTGATCCGCGGGTGGCCGATGAGGCCCAGGTAGCTGTAGGATGAGAACATCCCCATTTCCCTTCCGTTGACGATGACACGGGAGCCGCCCTTCAGCTCGGTTATCGGCTGGTCGTAGAAGTAGAGGTTGTTGTTCAGATAATACTCGGCATAGCTGCTCAGGCCGTTCAGCTTGAGCGATATGCCGTCCCTGGCATCTCTGTCTATCATGGTGACCCTCGCTTGACGGGAATTGATAACCGTTTTTATTTTTAGAGAGGCATTGCCATATCGGGCCACAACATACACGCGGGGTGAGGTAAAATCAAGGATAATTTATCAATGTCCGCCATGAGGCCGCGGCAGGCTTAATTTTTTCTCTTGACACCGATCTCGGCCCTACCTATGTTCACAACAGCTAACATGATAAGGATCCCATATTGAAAATTCTCCTGACCGGGTCCGCCGGCTTTATCGGTCTGCACGTTGCATTGAAGCTGTTGTCGCGGGGCGATGAAGTTGTCGGCATTGACAATATTAACGATTACTACGATATCGGGCTGAAGCACGGCAGGCTCGCCGCTTCCGGCATTCGGAAGGAGGACGCCGTCCCGGGAGCGGTGGTCAGGAGCTCGATGTACCCGGGCTACCGGTTCATGCGGATGGACCTTCTCGACCGCGACGGCCTTTCGGCCCTGTTCGCCCGTGAGGGTTTCGACGCCGTCTGCCACCTGGCCGCCCAGGCAGGCGTGCGCTATTCGCTCCGGAACCCCCAGGCCTATGTCGATTCGAACATCACCGGCTTTCTCAACATCCTCGAGGGGTGCCGCCACCACCGGGTCGGCCACCTGGTCTTTGCCAGCAGCTCGTCGGTGTACGGCCTGAACGAACGGATGCCCTTCAGCACCTCGGACAACGTCGACCACCCGGTGAGCTTTTACGGCGCCACTAAAAAATCGAACGAGCTGATGGCCCATACCTACAGCCATCTCTTCGGCATCCCCGCCACGGGGCTCCGCTTCTTCACCGTCTATGGCCCCTGGGGCAGGCCCGACATGGCGCCGATCCTTTTCACCAAGGCCATCCTGGAGGGCGTTGAGATCGAGGTCTTCAACAACGGCGAGATGCAGCGGGATTTCACCTATATCGACGACATCGCCGAGGGCGTGATCAGGGTCATCTCCAGGCCCCCCGCCGGCGACCCGGCGTGGAGCGGCACGGACCCAGATCCCTCGCGGTCCCGGGCGCCCTACCGGATCTACAATATCGGCAACAGCGCCCCGGTGAAGCTCCTTGATTTCATCGGCACTATCGAGGGGAAGCTGGGCAAAAAGGCCCTGAAAAAGATGCTCCCCATGCAGCCGGGCGATGTCGTTGCTACCTATGCGGACGTGAGCGACCTGATGAAGGACATCGGGTACGCCCCGTCGACCTCCCTTGAAGCGGGCATCGGCCGTTTTGTCGACTGGTACCTGGAATATTACGGGCGCTAAGGCCCTTTTTTGAGCGGGTCCGGGCCGATTTTTACAGGCCTAAGCCATGATCCCTGCCGATAGATAAGTATGAACGTTCCTTTCCATAAACCCTACATCACAGAGGATGAGATTACGGCCGTGGCTGACATGATGCGCGCCGGCTGGCTCACCGCCGGGGTCAGGACCGCCGCCTTCGAGGATGATTTCCGTCGCTATGTCGGGTGCGGCCACGCGGTGTCCCTCAATTCCGCCACCGCCGCGATGCACCTTGCCCTGGCGTGCATGGGGCTCAGGGAAGGCGACGAGGTGCTGGTTCCCGCGATAACCTTTACCGCCACGGCGGAGGTGACGCGCTATTTCAACGCCAGGCCCGTCATGGTCGACATCGAGCGCAGCACCCACCTGATGGACGCGAATAAAATCGAAGAGAAGATAACGGACCGCACCAGGGCCATCATGCCGGTGCACTACGCGGGCCAGCCCTGCGACATGGAGGAGATCCTGGCGGTCGCGAAACACCACGGTCTCCGGGTCATAGAGGACGCGGCCCACTGCCTGCCGGCGTGGTACCGCGGAAAATCGATCGGCACATTCGGCGACGCGACCTGCTTCAGTTTTTACGCCACCAAGACTATCACCACCGGCGAGGGCGGCATGCTCTGCACCGATAACGCCGACTGGGCGAAGCAGGCGCGCGTCCTCCGCCTCCACGGCATCAACAGGGACGCGTGGCAGCGTCTCAATTCGAAGAGCTTCTGGCAGTACGACGTGATGGAGGCCGGCTTCAAGTACAACACCACGGACATCGCGTCCGCCATCGGCATCGAGCAGCTGAAGAAGGCCGAGGAGATGTGGCGGATGAGGAAGCGGATCGCGGAGCGCTACTCCGGCGCCTTCCGCGGCAGCGAGGGGCTGATCCTCTATACCGTGAAGCCCGACCGCGAGACGTCATGGTACCTGTACCCGGTCGACCTCAACCTTGAGGCCCTGTCCATCACCCGGGACCGCTTCATTGAGGAGATGCGCGACCGGGGCGTCGGCCTGAGCGTTCATTTCATCCCGCTCTATGAGTTCACCTATTACCGGAAGCTGGGATTTACCGGCGAAGGGTATGATAACAGCCGCTGGGTCTTCGAGCGCACCATGTCGCTCCCCATTTTCCCGGGGATGACCGACGCGGAGATAGATTACGTGATCGAGAATGTTCTTGATATAGTGAAGAATAACAGGCGGTAAGGGCCGTTGCAACATGGCCCGGCAAGAGCCTGTGAATGCGGAGATGACCCGGGTATGAGCCTTCTGTATCCCGTGCGGGGAAGAAAAATCGCCTATATCATCGCGGACGCGCTCCTGGTGGCGGCTTCGTACGCCCTTGCCTACGCGGTCCTTTTCTATCCGGACCTGGGCGCCCGCGCGGAACTTCTCGGCCCCCGGTACCACCTCGTGCTGGTTGCCGGGTATATCCTTTCCTTTTATGCGTTCCAGATCTACCGCGTCATGTGGGCCTATTCCAATATTGCGGATATATACCGCCTGGTCCTGGCGAGCATTACCGGCGGGTTCCTTTTCTTCATTTATATAATCACGGCCGGCCTGGATTATTCCCGGGTCGTCTTCACCATGGGGTTCCTCACTGCCGCGGTCCTCACGGTCTTTTACCGCATAGTGCTCCGGGACTATTATTCCCGCCGGGCGGGGCACAACGGGACCGCGACGACTACGCGCGGCGGCGCTGAAGGGAAGAATATCCTTATCATCGGCGCCGGCGAGGCGGGGCGCATCATCCTCTCCGAATACATGAAGCGGGGCCTGGGGAAGCTCATCGCCGGTTTTGCCGACGATGACCCGGCCAAGATAGGGAAGATACTGAACGGGAAGATGGTCTTCTGCGCAACGGACGCCGTGGGGCGCGTCATCCGCGAGACGGGCATCACCGACATCGTCATCGCCATGCCCTCCATCGGGTCCGAGAAGATCAACCGGATAGCCTCGGCCATCCGGCGCGAGCACCGGTCCGTGCCCATCAAGGTCCTTCCCCACGTCCTTGAGCTGGACGAGCGGAAGCCCCTCTCCATATCGCTGCGTGACATCAGCATCGGGGACCTGATCGGCCGCGAGGAGGTCCGCGTCGACACCGGCATGATTGAAAGGAAGTTCGCCGGAAAGACCATCCTCGTCACCGGGGCGGGCGGGAGCATCGGCTCGGAGCTGTGCCGGCAGCTCCTGAAGTTCAACATTAAAAAGCTCATCGCCGTGGGACGGGGCGAGTTCTCCATGTATAACCTGATCCGCATCCTGAACGAGGACGCGGCCTTCGTCCCGGAGGGGCCGGAGGTCGTGTACCGCATCGCCGACGTCAAGGACTTCCCCCTGATGGACGCCGTGTTCGCCCGGCACCGCCCTGACATCGTGTTCCACGCCGCGGCGCACAAGCACGTTCCCCTCATGGAGTTCAACGAGGCCGAGGCGATGCAGAACAACGTCCTGGGCACGAAGAACGTCCTCGAGTGCGCCCACCGGCACGGCGCCGCGGAATTCGTCTTCATCTCCACCGACAAGGCGGTCAACCCCGCCAGCATCATGGGGGCGACCAAGCGCATAGCCGAGATCGTGACCGAGTACTACCACCGCACCCGGGGCCTCACCACGTCGATCGTCCGGTTCGGCAACGTCATCGGCAGCCGGGGATCGGTGGTGCCCCTGTTCATGGAGCAGATAGAGCGGGGCGGCCCCGTGACCGTCACCCACCCGGAGGTGACGCGCTATTTCATGAGCATCCCGGAGGCCTCCCTCCTGGTCATCAACGCCGCGGCCTATTCCTCGGGCGGCGAGCTTTTCGTCCTCGACATGGGCAAGCAGTACCGTGTGTCGGAGATAGCCCAACGACTCATTGAGTTTTACGGTTACAAATCCGAAGAAGAGATAAAAATCGAGTACACGGGACTGCGGCCCGGCGAGAAGATGCACGAGGACCTCTTTTACAGCGACGAGAGCCTTCTCAGGACGCAGAATGAAAAAATATTCATGCTCTCCACCAGAGAGGAGGCGGCCACGGACGCCATCGAAAGATTTCTGAACGATGACCTTCCCGCCATCGTCGGCCGCGATCCGGCCGCGATCCGTGAGATCATCAAGGGCATCGTTCCCGAGTTCGAATACAGCCCCGACCGCGAAGAAACCGCGCCCAACACCAAGCTGGTGAGCTGAGGCTAATAGGGCTTGACAACAATTGCAGCCCGGGGTAGGGTTTATAGCCTCAGGCACCGCCGTCATGAAGACCATAAACCAATACGAAAGCTCTGAATTCACCCTGGAGGAACTCCGCGGCATCAAGGGGAGCAGGAAGATCATTGTCGTTTTTTCCACCTTCGGCGAGCGCGAGGCATCCCTTATCCATGACAAGATACGTATCCTCCGGTCCGGGCTGGGCGAATTCATCGACTGGATACTTGTTTCGCACCGCCGGTCCGGGGAGAGCGAGGACGCGACGGAACGCCGCGCGCGTGAGGCCTGGGACGGTTCGGAGATCCTCATATGCAACAGCTGCGCCGTTCCCGACATGGGCAATGAAAAGGGGAAGGGGGCCGACATGCGCCGCGCCCTCTACCATATCAACACGGCCTGCGTGAAGGGCGCCGACCCCCGGGACGTCATCGTGGTGTTTCTTGACGCCGACGTGGTTCCGAAATATTTCGGGCCCCATTTCGTGCTGGCACTGAGCGGGGCTTTGCTCAGGGGACATGATTTTGCCCGGGCCAGTTTCTGGCGGGAGATGGGACGGATAAAGAAATTCGTGGCCCAGCCTCTCATGTCCGTTATCAACCATCCCGACCTTAAGCATATCACCGATTTTTATTATCCCCTCTCGGGAGAGGCGGCCGGGACGCTGGAATTTTTCAACTCCGTGCACTTCTGGCAGCGCTACGGCGTCGAGACCGGCATCAATGTCGACACCTGCATGGGCGAGTACCGTGTCGCCGACGTGAACCTGGGCCTCTACGACCATGAGCACCACAGGGACCTGGACATCCAGAAGATGGCCTTCGGCATCATCCGCACCTACCTGACCCAGCTGCGCGATTACGGCGTCATCCGGCTTGCCGATAACGCCTTCATATCCGACACCTTCCGCGTTTCCTTTATTGACGAGGAAGGTGAGCGGCGGCATTTCGAGTTCGACCTTGCCGAAAAAAAATACGAGCCGCTGAAGGATATATTGTAATTTACGGTTGCAGGCGGGGTCACGTGACCCCGCCTGCAACCGTAAACATTAGGGAGAGGTTCACCATATGAGCAGGCTCATGCAGATGGCTGCGGACAAGGCCCACGAGAGGACGATAACAATCGCGACCTATCCGGCCGGTGACGATAAGGTCATTGTCGAGGGACGCCTGGTCGACCGCCGCCTCAAGGATTACTACCTGGTGACCGGCGAGAAAAGGCCCGCCGGCGATATCCATCACATGATAATCCGGCTCCTGGTGGAAATAGCGGGCTTTACCATCGAGGACGTCGAGGTCGAGCTTGCGGCGGTCCCGCGCGACGAGTGCAATGATGTGCTGGAGACCCTTGATGTCATCAAGGGCGAGAAGATCACGAAGGGTTTTTCAGCCAGGATGAAGTCCCTCCTGGGAGGCACAAAAAGCTGCACCCACCTCCTGACGCTTCTGATCGCCATGGGGCCCGCGGCGCTCCAGGGCGTCTTCTCAAGCAGGGCCCAGAAACCAATGGAAATGGCGTCTTTCATTTCAGATCCCGGCAGGGCCAGGTTCTTCATGAAAACGCTTCTCAACACCTGCTACGTGTGGCGCGAGGACGGACCGGCGATGAAAAAGCTGAAAGACACCATAGAAGCGGTGCGCGGGAAGGAAAGCTGAGCGTTCCTTATTTTTTCCGGATGAGGATCACGGTGAGGTCGTCGATGATCTCCCGCGGGGCGATGAAATTGAAGAAATCGCCGATGATGCTGTTAAGCATGTCCTGGGCCGTGCCGCCCTTGGCGTTCTGCAGCGATTTCATCAGCAGGGTATCGCCGTAGGACTTTCCCTCCTGGTTCGTCGATTCCAGCATCGAATCGGTATAGAGGAGCAGGGTGTCTCCCTGTTTGAGCTTGAAGGATATCTCCTCGAAGCTAGAAAAGTCCGTTGAACCCTGCGCGTCGATGCCGAGGATCGGCCCGCTGACCCGCTTACCGCTCCTATCGAGGACCTTGCCGGTCCTGCCGATCTCGACCTTTTTGCAGATCACGTCCGGGTGGGCGCAGTTGATGTACTCGATGCGGTCCTCCGTGAACCTCAATAAAACGCCGGTCAGGTAGTTGTCCACGTCCTTGATCTCGGAGATGAGCTTCCTGTTGATGCTTTCCACCACGGCCGTGAGGCTTTCCCTGCGGTGCTCCATAAAACTGGCCGAGACGATCGATTTCGCCATGAGGGTGAGGAGACCCGGCGCGATGCCGTGTCCGGACACGTCGAAGATCCCCACGCCGGCCACCCGGTCATTGTCCATGTAGAAATCATAGAAGTCGCCGGACACGCCCGACTTGGGAAGGAACAGAAGGGCGAACTCGTACAGGTCCGATACCGGCGGCTTCTTCGGCAGCAGCGATGACTGGAGGTAGGCGGCCATGTTCATGTCTTTCCGGTACATCATCTGCGAGTCCTCCAGCTCGCGGTTGGTCTGTATCAGCTGGTCGTTGATCGCCTCGAGCTCCTCCATGGTGGCCTCGATCTCGGTCTTGGCCTGGGTCAGCTGTTTGGTGCGCTCCTCGACCTTGTTCTCGAGGTTGACGTTCATCTCCTCGAGGTTGTTCTTCAGAATATTCACGCGGTCGGCGAGACCGAGGGAGAAGAGGGCGATGGAAAAGACGGTCCCAATCTGGAACCCCCACAGCGTTACGACGTTGTTGGGCAGCAGGCCGAAGCGGTTGCCCACGGTCGCTATGACGCCGGCGAACAGGAAGGACCACGCAATGGTATACCAGTTGGCCTCGCGCCTTTTTTTCAGTATCAGGGTGACGGAAAGGACGGTCACGAGGGTTATCCCGGGCAGATAGGCGGCCGCGCCGATCATGATGCTCACGTGATAGGGCATGGCAAGAGATGCCAGCAGCAAGACCGAAATGATACCGAGGTATGCGAGGAGTATTATCCTGAAATAGTTGTTGAGCAGCCGGTACTCGATATACATCATCGAAAAAACGGTCAGGGTCAGGTTCGTCGCGAAGAGGAAAAAGGGAATCAAGTCGTTCATCCACATCCTGTTCGGCCAGATGTACTGGAAGCCGTAGCCGTTGAGCTCCAGGGAAACGACCCCCAGCGCGGCGATGAAAACCGCATAGGACAGGTAGGTGAGGTCTCTCATGGATATTGCAAGGAGCAGGTTGTAGATCAGTATGATCAGCAGGGCGCCGTAGAAGAGCCCGAACACGGTTTTCTGTATGTTGATTTCAGAGATGACATTCTTGAGTGAATGTATCGTCATGGGGATGTTCATGGAGCTGTCGCTCTGGAAGCGGAGATAATAGGTATAGGTTCCAGGGTCGGTGTTCAGGCGGATAAGAAAACTATGGTGGCTGATGTCCCGTTTGTCGAAGGGGAGCTTGTTCCCGTAACGCTTCGCGGAGTAGTTATGGTCGTCCACGGGGATATAGATGTCAATAATATTCAGCAGGGGGTATCCGATCTCGAGGAACCACTCGGTGTCGTTCCCCTCCGGTATAGTAACGGTGAAGCGGGCCCAGATGACGTCCCTGATGAAGCCGAAGGCGTTTTTGTCGGTCTTTTCGAATTGAGTCGAATATCGGACATCCTCGAATTTCAGTGTTCCCTTGCTGTCCCGCAGGACTTCGATGGGAACCGCGTAGCTGTCGCCCGTACCCAGGGTGAGGGTCTCCGCGCGCAGAGGCGCCGCCAGGATTGCGGCCAGTGCCAGGATGCAGTAGTACAGTTGTTTCATGGACCGGGGCCGTTCCGCGCGGCTCGCGGAACGGCCTTGTTCCTCCGTTATTCTCCCTTGAATTGCGGTTCCCGTTTCTGCGCGAAAGCTGTCATTCCTTCCATCATGTCCTTGGTGGTGAAGAGCTTCGCCAGTTCCTCCCGTTCGACCTTCAGGTGCAGGTCCGGTGACACGTAGGGGCTCATGGCCGTGACCTTCAGGATGGACCTGACCGACAGCGGCGGCCGCTTCGCCAGCTCGTTGGCGAAGGCGATGGCGTCATCGAGGGTCTTTCCTTCCTCGCAGAGGCGGTCGACGAGGCCGAGGGCCAGGGCCTCTTCAGCCTCGACCTGCTTGCCCAGGAACATCATTTCCAGGGCCTTGGATTTGCCGACCACGCGCGGCAGCCTGAGTGATCCGCCGTAACCCGGCATGATGCCCAGGTTGGTCTCGGTCAGGCCGACGCGGGCGCCCTTTTTCAGAAAGCGGAAGTGGCACGCCAGGGCGAGCTCAAATCCACCGCCGAGGGCATGGCCGTTCATGGCCGCGATTATCGGCTTCTGGAAAAATTCCACCTTGTTCCAGACGTCCTGTCCACGCTTCAGGAAATCAACGGCGCTGAAATCGCCGAATCCGCTGGACAGGTCCGCGCCGGCGCTGAATATTTTGTCACCCGAACCGGTGATGACCACGGCCAGGGTGTTCTTGTCCATCTCGATGGGATCCAGGTACTTGCGGATCGTTTCAAAAACCTCGCCGCTCAGCTGGTTCGCCTTCGGTTTGTTTATGGTCAATATGGCGACTTTGTCTCTCTGTTCAAGTAATACTGCATCTGCCATTGTGTGCCTCCTTTATAGTGCGTCCGGGCGCATCCGTCAAGCAGGATACGCCCGTTTGCGAATTATCTTCCTATGGTCTTGAATGATCCGTCGACAATTTCCGGTTCCGGCTTCAGGATGTCGAGCTTAAACCGGGTGGCAAGCATGTTCAGGGCGTCAGCGAGCTGCTGGGGCTGCATGCCGGCCGCCAGGGTAAAGGGCCCGGCGAAGGCGTTCATGCCGAATTTCACGCCGTCGTCTATGTCCTGTATCGATTTCGCAAGGCCTTCCTTCCATACCTTGACTGCCTCGTTGATCTGGACGGCCAGGAGGTGTATCGGGGTGAGGTCTTCCGATGTTTTGGAAATGTCGATCACGGCCTTCCCGTCCTTCCATTCGTATATACCCTTTCCCGACTTCATGCCAAGCTCTTTTTTCGCCACTTTGTCTGACAGGTACTTGCCCGGCTTGTACTGCGGGGAGAGTGTCTTGGCGTAATAGTCCAGGGTATGGCAGAAGACGTCAAGGCCGACGAAATCCGCGGTTTCGAAGGGGGCCATCTTGGCGCCCATCTTTTTCATGGTCGCGTCCAGCTCCTGGGGCTTCGTCTTCCCTTCGTCGAGAATGGCCGAGAGGAGGGCCTGGTTCGGGGCGCTGATCCGGTTGACGATGAAGCCGGGACGGTCCTTGAGGACCTTGATCGGGATCTTGTCGATTTTCTTGGATATTTCGCACATCAGGTCAGCGGTCGCGTCGCTGGTCTTGTCTCCGTAAATGACTTCGACGAGCTTCATCCGGTTGACCGGGTTGAAGAAATGAAGGCCGACGAAACGGGCGGGATTTTTCACCACGCTGCCGATCTCGGATATGCTCATGGTCGAGGTGTTGGTGGCCAGGATGGCGTCTTCCTTGCAGACATCGGAAACTTCTTTGAATACCGTTTTTTTCAGGTCCATGATTTCAGGCACCGCCTCTATGACGACCTGGGCGTCGGCAACGGCTTCCTTGGTGTCGAGAGTCGTCTTCAGCAGCGACATCGCCTTGTTCAGGTCATCGGCCGACATCTTGCCCTTGCTGACGAGAAAATCAAGGCTCTCCTTGATCTTTGCCACGCCATTGTCAATGAATTCCTGCTTGATGTCCCGCATGACCACGGCCATCCCGGCCTGGATGCACACCTGGGCGATCCCGTGTCCCATGGCACCTGATCCCAGAACCGCGATTTTCTTTACATCATTGATGTTCATTCTATTGCTCCTTTTTTTTTGGTTTGTATTAACTGCCGAAGCCGTCCTGGTAGCCCCCTAAATCCCCCGGAGGGGGACTTTGGAAAGCGCGGTTTCGAAACCGCTCTTTCAGGCCATTCCCATGGGCCGGGGGTGTTCCGGGACCGCTCCGGAAAAATCTTACTTGAGCTGTTTGCTGGAAAGCTCCAGGACGTTCCGCGCGACGATCAGGTGCTGGATCTGTCCGGTGCCCTCGAAGATGTCCATGATCTTGCTGTCCCTCATCCATTTTTCGGCGAGATGGTCCTGGGTGTACCCGAGGGGTCCCAGAAGGTCGCAGCATTTCTGCGTTATCAGGGTGCCCCACCGTCCGGACTTTGCCTTGGACATGGAAGCCTCAAGGTTGTTGAACTCGCCGTTGTCGGCCATCCAGGCCGCCCGCCAGGTGAGGAGCCTCATCGCCTCGAGGTTCGCTTCCATCAGGTAGAAGTCCTTTTCAAGGCTGCTCACGTTGTTCAGGTTTTTCTCGTAGTCGAGCTTGGTGCCGCTTTCCTCGATTTTCTCCCGGGTGAAGTCGAGGGAGGCGCGGGTGATCCCGAGGGCCATGGACGCGACCAGGGGCCTCGTGTTGTCGAAGGTCTTCATGACGCCCTTGAAGCCCTCGGTTGCGGTCTTCACCTCTTCGCTTCCGAGGAGGTTGGTCCGGGGTATGCGGCAGTCGGTGAGGACGAAGGTGCCGGTGTCCGAGGCGCGGATGCCGAGCTTGTGCTCGAGCTTCTCCAGCTTGAACCCGGGGCGGTCCTTCTCGACGACGAAGGACTTGATGCCCGACTTGCCAGCCTTCTTGTCCACCGTGGCCCAGACGACCACCACGTCGCACCGGTCCGCGCAGGTGACGAAGATCTTCTCTCCGTTCAGCACCCACTCGTCGCCGTCGAGCCGCGCGGTCGCCGTGATGGACCCGGAATCGGAACCGGAGCCGGGCTCGGTGATGGCCATGGCGGCCCACTTGTTCCCGAAGCGCTCCATCTGCTCGTCCGTGGCGACCGCGGCGATGGCGGCGTTGCCCAGGCCGGCGTTGGGCAGAGACAGGAGCAGGCCCGCGTCGCCCCAGCACATCTCCTCTATGCTGATGACCGTGGAAAGGTTGGTGCCCAGCTTCTTGGGGGCCGGCTTGTCGTCCTTTTTGGGCTCTTCGCCCTCTTTCTTTTTCTTCTTGGTCCCTCCCATGATCTTGATGGAACGGAACATGTCGAGTTCTTTCGGATATTCGTGCTCGTTCACGTCATATTTTCGCGCTATCGGCCGGAGCATTCCCTTGGCCAGGTTGTTGATGCTGTTGCGCACTTCTATCATCTTCTGATTTGGTTCAAGATTTATCATTGTAGTTCCTCCGTATATCTTAAAAAAAGTTACACCGTGGCCATGCCTTCAAGGATGGCTATGCCCCGACCGTTGCGGTAATAGCGCTCCACAGGATGATCCCTGATAAACCCGTGACCGCCGAGGATCTGGACTCCGTAGTCGGTTACTTTCATGGTCACGTCGCCGGCGAAGATCTTCGCCAGGTATGATTCGCGCTTCGCGTCTTTTCCCGCTTCCAGAGCCGATGCGGCCTTCCAGGTAAGGAGCCTCATGCCGTCGACCTCGTATGCCATTTCGGCTATCATGAAGGCGATGGACTGCCGGCTTGCGATGGGCTCGCCGAACTGCACGCGCTCCTTGGAGTAGTCCCTGGCGTATTCAAAGGAGGCCCGGGACACGCCGGTGCCTATGGCCGACAGGGCTATCCGTGACTTCTGCAGAAATTTTGAATAGTCGCATCCGTTGGAACCGCCCAGCCGGTCGGCTTCGGGGACCTCGCAATTTTCGAAGGTTACCGGATAGGTCTCCAGGGCGTACAGGCCCAGGTTCTTTTCCCGTTCGCCGATTGTAACGCCGGGATTGTCTTTTGCGACGATGAAGAGCTGTCCCTTCCCGTCAAGGTCCGCTGCAACGAGCATGTGGCCCGAATCCTTCGCCAGGGGGACAAAGCACTTTTTCCCGTTGATGACGTATGAGCCGCCCTTCTTTTCAGCCTTCGTTTCCAGGGAAACCGCGTCGAACCTGAAACGGGGCTCGTTGATCGCGACCGTGCACGGCTTGAAGGTCGCATCGCAGTAGGGGGGGATATACTTTTTTTTCTGCTCGTCCGTCCCCATTTCCAGGATAGGGTAGAGGAACGAAGAAGGCAGGGTCGCGGCGATGGCCAGGGCCATGTCGCCGGCGGCGAGCTCCTCGAGGATGATCGTATTCATGATGGGCGAGTATTCCATGCCGTATCCGCCGTATTCTTCTGGTATCGGCGATATCGTTGCGCCAAGCTCCCATACCTTCTGGATGAATTCCGCCGGGATGGCCTTCTTTTCGTCCATGTCATGGGCATTGTCGGTGACGACGCCCTTCACCAGCCGCGCGATGGTTTCTTTCATCGTGCGCTGTTCTTCGCACATTCCAAAACTGAAATCTTTTTCTTCCATAATCTCTTCTCCTGCATGTGGATCCTAGAATTAGACTGACATGTCAGTTCAATTAATCGCGGCGCCCCTGTCAGTCAACTATTTTTTTAACGGGCGTCATAAAACAATATGTTATGATGCAGGGCGGCAGGCATGATCTGCGGCCGAACTCCCCCTGGGTCATTATTCCCGCGTGCCGTTGAGAATTTTTTTCATGAAAATGGCGGGGGCGAAGACAGCAACGATTTCCTTGGTCATCTTGTCGATTTCAGCCTCGTCCCGCCTGTTTTTTTTATTTCCGAAATGATTGAGGGCGACCCGGAGGAGCGCCCCGGTAATCAGGTTCCCCGTCATCTCTATGTCAATGTCTTTCCTCACGTTGTTGTTCCGAATGCCGAGCTCCAGGTCGCCGACAATGAGGTTCTTGATCTTTTTTTCAAAACGCTTGATGCTGGTCTCGAGCTCGCCGCTCAGGCCTATCCCCATCCTGAGGACGATGTTGCAGAGGTCGGCGTCGTTGGCAAGAAACTGGAGCGTGTGCTTAACCCTGAAAGCAAGGTAGTCCACGGGAGTGATTGTCCTCAGGTCGACCTTGTGCATTTCCAGGGATATGTATCTTTCCCAGTCATTGTAGTAGTTTTTTATCAGCGTGATGAAAATGTCATCCTTGTTCTTGAAATACTGGTATACAGTACCCCGGGCTATTTTCGCGTCGTCGACAATATCCGAAATCTGGGTATTGTAATATCCCTTTTGAGAAAAGAGGTGTTTTGCCCGCTCCAGGATCAATTGTTTGCGCTCATTGGCTTTCATATGGTATAGTTCACTCCGTGCATTGGCCGCCAGGGGCCTGTGCGCGTCCGGTTTTTGCAGAATAACCGACGCGGCGTTCAATTTGTCTTATTTTACCCATCGCGCGTAAAAATAGTATTGACATTATTTCAGGCGCAGATAAAACTGACATGTCAGTCTAAAATAAAATACCCGGTTGATTTTGTCAATGGAATTTATTGTTTTTTGACGGCAATAAAAAAAATTCGTTGACGGAATTTACCGTATGGTAAAACTGACGTGTCAGTTTTACTGAATACTTTTCACACAATCCTAAGGAGGATGCTTTATGGCTTCAATACCAACTATTCCTGCTGACACCAGCGTTGAAAAACTTCTGTCCGAGATAATGCCGAGCGTATCCAAGGATATGCTGGCCAGCTCGAACGCGGCTACCGAACTCGCGGGAACCGAGATCACCATGGTCGTCGACGTGTCCGGAGATCTGTACAGCTACACCCTGAAGGACGGCGCCAACGTCGAGTTCAAGAAGGGCGACATCGCCAATCCGAAACTCCGGCTGAAGGTCAGCAAGGATGACATGGAAAAAATGATCAAGACCCAGAACCTCGACATGATCCTGGGGATCCAGAACGACCTGAACAAGGCCAAGTACAACGCCCTTAATTCACTCAAGGGGAGCTTTGTGGCCGAAATCACCAATGATGACGGCAGCATAGTCAAGCTCCAGGCCATCCTGAACGGCGCCAATGACCCGAGCTCCGTTTTCAAGATGAGCGCCAAGGACACCAGCGCCCTGATGAGGAAAGAGACGAACCCGGTGAACCTGTTCATGTCCGGCGCGATGAAGATTGAAGGCGACATGGCCTTTGCGATGGGAACGCAGCCGCTGTTCAGCTAAATCCGGATTTGTCGCGCCCCAGAGGCGCGCCGCCGGGCACTGACCATTTCCAGATACACTGTTTACGTCTGATAGTTATCGGGGGGATCAGGAGCTGTTTCAATAAAACCGAATGGACGGATTTATTGTAATAGCAAATGAACCCCTTGATGCTTTTCTATTTAAAAGGATCGGGGGTTAACAAAATGAAACAACAATCACTGCCCTGGCACAAGGAGTACAAGGTTACCGGTATTCCGGTTACGCTGAAGCCCTATCCGGACAAGCCTGTCTATGAACTCCTCTATACCACCGCAAAAAAATACAAGAAAAACGGACTCATACAATTCAATCATAAAATAACCTACGCGGAGCTGAAGGAAAAGGTCGATCGGCTCGCTACCGCCTTTTATAATCTTGGACTGAAGAAGGGCGACCGGGTCGCCGCGATTCTTCCAACGTCAATTCAATTTGTCCTGACCGATTACGCGATATCAAGGGCCGGGCTGGTGCACATTCCCAGCAGCTCCCTCGATTCGATCGAATCCCTGGAGCACAAATTCAAGGAGGGCAAGCCGCGGGCCCTGGTCACGCTGTCTGAACATGCCGACGTGGCGGCACAGCTTCTCAAGAAATGCAAGATAGAATACCTGATCCTCTGTGATCTTCACGATTTCTCGAAACAGCCAGGCGCGTCATCACCGGCACTGGGAAAGGCTGTTCCCCCTGACGCACTGTGGATGACCGATCTTATCGATGCCACACCGCCTTCACCGCCTGATATCGCTTTTGATGTCGAGAACGATATTGAGACCCTCATGTTCACCGGTGGGACGACGGGACTTGCGAAGGGCTGCATGCTGACGCACCGGAACATTTACGCCAACAGCATGCAGGGCATGTACGCCTTCGGTCTGCAGGCCATCCTCCTCAAGGGGGCCATAACGGTCCTCATGGGCCTGCCGTTCTTTCATACCTACGGCCACTCGGTCATGCACAATATGACTCTCCTGGGTTTCAACCAGATACTGGTGCCCGACCCGCGGGACACCGACGGCATGATCCGGATGATCAAGGAGCACTGCCCACTGATGCAGTTCGGGGTGCCGACCCAGTTCATGAAACTCTCCGAGGAGCTCGACGGATATGCTATGCTCGGGGTCTCCGGCTCGGCGGCTCTGCCGACCAACGTTCAGGACAAGTTCGAAAGCAAGGCCGGCGGCGGCATCATGGAGGGATACGGCCTCTCCGAGATGTCCCCGACGACCCATCTCAACACGTCGTTCCTCGTCCGCCTCTTCGGGGGACGCACTGCCATGAAGATCAACACCCTGATCATGAGCATACCGGGCAACCTGGCCTTTCTGAATTTTTTACTGCGGCTGGTCGGTACCCGGAACGTCGGTTTCATAATAACCAAGGCCTTTGCGCTGATGGCGAAGCTGACCAGCAAGAAGCCCGACTCAGCTAAAAAGAAGGGTGCCGGCGCGGTGGAAAAGCGCGGCACCATCGGCATACCCTATCCCGACGTGGAGGTGAAGTTCCTTTCTGTTGAAACGGGGAACGAGGTTTCCATCGAGGACATGATGAAGGGCGAGCGGGGCGAGATGCTCCTGCGCGGGCCGAACCGCATGATGGGCTACTGGCCTGACCGCGGCAGCGGCATCGACGAGGACGGGTTCATCCACACCAGCGACGTGGTGAGGATCGATGAAAACGGTTTCTTCTACATCGTCGACCGGACGAAAGACATGATCATCGTGTCCGGGTACAAGGTCTATTCGCGCGAGGTGGACGATATCCTGTACCACCATCCGAAGGTCGAGATGGCCGCGACCGTGGGCATCCCCGATCCTGAACGGGAGGGGAGCGAGCGCGTCGCCGTGTACATTCAGCCGAGGGAGAAGTACCGGAACGATATAACAGAAGAGGAGATCATCGATTATCTGAAGCAGAAGGTGGCTAAATACGCGGTGCCGCGGGCGGTCATGATAATCGACAGCATGCCCCTCACGGAAGTGCACAAGGTCAACAAAAAACTCCTCCGTGAAATGGCGAAAAAGGACGCGGCTTCCATGGCGGATGCCGGGAAAGTGAAAAAGGAAAAAGCACGGGCATAGCGCGCCGTGACCGAGCCGTATGCACTTATTTCGATTGGTATGATCGATTAATAATAATCTCCCCGGCGCGCGAACAGGGCCGGGGGGAAGACAAACACTTTCAGTCACAGGAGAATGTATTATGGAAGAAGCTGTATTTATCGACGGCGTGCGTACCCCCAACGGACGGGCGCACAAGGACAAGGGCTGGTTCAGGAATTTGAGGCCCGATGAACTGCTGACCTATGTTTACCAGGGCATTTTTGAAAGAAACAAGAAAATTAAACCCGAAGATCTTGACGGAGTATTGGTGGGATGCGCGAATATATCCGGCATGCAGAATGATATCGGACGGCTGGGGTGGCTCGCTTCCGGGCTCCCGGTGACGGTAGGGACCAACACGATAACGAACCAGTGCCCCTCCGGCATGTCGGCCACCATGCACGCGGCGCGCGCCATCATGACCGGCCAGGCCGACATCATGCTTGCCGCCGGCGTCGAGGACATGGAGAAGATCCCCATGGGCGCGAACATGAACTTTCCGCCGAGGATCCTCAAGTACTGGAACGGCGCCGACCTCCCCATGGGCCCAACGGCCGAGAAGGTTGCCGAGGTGTACAATGTTACCCGGGAAGATATGGAAAACATGGCGATATGGTCTAACAAGAAAGCCTATGAGGCCCAGCAGGCCGGCAAGTTTAAAAACGAGATAATCCCGGTCAAGGGCGTCGACGACAACGGCAATGAAATGCTGGTTGACAAGGACCAGTGGGTCCGGTCGAAAACCGAGCCGGAAAAAATGAAGGCGATGACTTCTTCCTTTAAACCGAACGGCGTGGTCACCGCTGCCACATCATCGCCCCTCACCCAGGGGGCGGCGGCCCTTCTGCTCATGAGCAGGAAGAAGGCCGATGAGCTCGGCCTCGAGTATCACTACAAGTTCAGCTACGGTGTACTCGCCGGGTGCGACCCCACGGTCATGGGCATCGGCCCCGTGCCAGCGTGTCAGAAGCTGTTCCAGAAGACCGGTCTCTCCGCCGGTGATATCGGTCCCATCGAGTTGAACGAGGCCTTCGCGAGCCAGTCCCTGGCCTGCATCCGCGAGCTGAAGCTGGACAACGAAAACGCTCCATTCAAGCGCGTCAACGTGTGGGGCGGCGCACTGGCCCTCGGCCACCCGCTGGGACAGTCGGGCGCTCGCATCATCGTAACGCTGCTTAACGTGCTGAAGACCGACTTTCCGAACGAGAAGTACGGCCTCGCGTCGCTGTGCGGCGCCTTCGGCAACGCCGCGGCGCTGCTGGTGGAAAAAGTAAAATAGACCGAATCACACATGCAATACCGTGACGGCGCGGAGGATAATCCCGCGTCGTCATATTTTGGGAATCAATCTGAAGCTGAACCCCTCCCCCTTGATGGGGGCCGCTCTCGGCCATCCGTGGCCTCCGCGGCATTGGGACATCCTGTCCGGCAGATTGCAGGGTGGGGGTGAAAAAACATTCACCCTCCCCTAGACCGCGTTCTCAGGATGAGGTTGATGCCAGCGCAGGCACAGGATGTGCCGAAAGCGCTGGCCTCCCATCGAGGGAGGGGGATAACTCACACGAGAGGTTATTCACATGAAAAAATATTTTGCTGCAATAATCATTGCCACGATGACCATCTTCGCCGCTGACGCGAAAACGGTGAAGGGCGTCGCCATCCCGGACAGCTTCACGGCCGGCGGGACAAAACTGGTGCTGAACGGGACCGGCATCAGGACGAAATTCATGATGGACATCTATATCGGTGCCCTCTACCTGAAGGCGAAGAGCGCCGACAGCGCGAAGATCTGCGGCGCCGACGAGCCGATGTCGGTGCGTCTCCACATCGTTTCCGGCTTGATCACGCCGGAGCGCATGGCCGAGAACACCAGGGAAGGCTTTAAAAAATCGACCGGCGGGAACACCGCGCCCTACCAGGCAGGCATTGACAGGTTCATCAGCACCTTCAAGGACGGCATAAAGGTGGGCGATTTTTTTGACATCGTGTACCTGCCCGGGAAGGGAACACAGGTGTTTAAAAACGGCTCGCCCAAGTCCCTCGTGGAAGGCCTGGCCTTCAAGAAGGTGCTCTACGGCATATGGATCGGCGGCAATTCGATACAGGCGGAACTGAGAAAGGGGATGCTTGGATTGTAGGATTTGTACCCCCCAACCCCCCGGTAGGGGGCTTACTTAATCAATAATGGTTATTTAACTCCCACTTTGGGGGATTTACGGGGCTGTTTAAGAAAGGTTTACAATATCTTCTTCACCCTTCCCACGGCCCCGTTCTGCAGGCGCACCTTGATGCCGTGGGGATGGGACGCGAATTCGTAGATGATGATGAAGAGCGCGAAAAGTATATTGACGATGGTGCCGTTCTTTTTTACGGCATGTCCTTGAGCCCGCCGCCGTTTATCACGTTTTTATACCCATGCTTCTCCAGGATGGCCCTGGCCTTGCCGCTCCTGTTCCCCGTTCTGCAGTAGACCACAATGAGACGGTTCCTGTCGCCGAACATCGCGAAGCTGTTCTCGATGTCTGCAAGGGGGACGTTGATGGCGTTCCGGTAGTGTCCCCTGGCGAATTCGGCGGGGGTCCGCACATCAACGATGAGAGCTCCCCTGTCGATCCATTCCTTTACCTGCTGCTTCGGCGCTATGTCGCTGCAGCATGAAGCGGATATCAAGGCGGCCATGATGACCGCCGCTGCGGGAATAGATGCCGGCTTTCTCGCTGTTTTCATCTTGGATTTCATCCTCATGTTGGATTTGGGTCCGCCCCGTGGCTCATGGCAAATTAAAAATCATCCAGGGCGCCGATGTCTGCAAGGTGCGACACGTCGCCCCAGGATTCCACTTTCCACGCGCCTCCCTCGACGGAAAGGACATTCAGGCTCGCGTTCATCAGGGAAAAATTCCTGGGCCGGGCCAGCGGTATCTCCAGGACGTGCCTGAAGAGGCTGTCCAGGTTTCCCCCGTGCGTCACCAGGGCAATCCTTTTGCCGTCATTGGCCCCGGCTATCGCTGTTATTGTCCTGATGGTGCGGTCATATCTCTGCCGCACGCTTTCTCCGCCGGGGATGATGTAATCCGGGTCCCCGGAGATGAACCGCGCGTGCTCCGCGGGATATGAGGCGGCGAATTTCTTCAGCGTATGGCCCTGCAGTATCCCCAGGTTTCTTTCGTTCAAACCGCTGTCGCTTTTCATCGCCAGGCCTGTCTGCCGCGCGATTATTTCCGCGGTCTGTACGGCCCTTCCCAGGGCGCTGCTATAGATGATATCGCAGGATTCGCGTGACAGCCGCGCCGCGGCTCTCCGCGCCTGTTCAATCCCGAGAGGGGTCAGGTCGCTGTTCAGGTGGCCCTGCTGTTTCCCGATCCTGTTCCACTCAGTCTCGCCGTGCCTGATTGCCAGTATCGTTGTCACGGTGATTTGATTACCCGCCAGTTTGTTATCGTCAGCCCGGTATCCATGGCGATATCACGGCCGCCGGGGATTTGTACAGGATAATGAAATTCATTTCAACAAAAAAATTTTGGAGGCGGCGGGAGGTTCCCCGGGGATAATAATTCAATTCCTGTTCTTGATGGCGTAGCCCATGTAAGAACAGTCAAGATCGTCGCTTTCAATGAAGTCCATGCGCCTGCCCAGTTCCCTGTAGGAAATCTTTTTCCGCGAGGCCCTGTATAAATCCAGGATAATGGACGGCCTCGTGTGACGCGGCGCAATCCCCTTTAATTCGGCAAGGGTAATGGCGCAGCGCGACATCAGGTCCCGCAGTTCACCGGGTTTGATGAACATGGACCAGAGGTGGTCATCGCCCCTTCCGAAGGCGGTGAGACCGCATTCCTGCATGAAATAGATAACCGCGACCCTGCTCATCAGGGTCCTGTTTATCGTGTCAAAAAAGAAGATGCCCCCCGGTATAAGGACCCTGGAGATTTCCGATATGACCCTGCCGAGGTCGCTGACGTGTTCGAGGACATCGCAGCAGAAAACCATGTCAAAGGTCCCGTCGGCAAAGGGCAGCTCTTCCCCGCGCGAGACCCGATATGAGATGGAGAGGCCGCCCTGCGCCGCGTGCTCACGGGCGGCGCCAATCGATCCCACGGAGGGGTCCACCCCGGTAACGCTCAACCCGATGCGCGACAGTTCCTCGGAGAGGAACCCTCCGCCGCAGCCGACGTCAAGGGCTTTCTTTCCCGAATATCCGGATGTAAATCGTGCAGCCAGTATCCTTCTGAAATAATTGAAACGTACGGGATTGATAAAATACCTGATGGTGGCGGTCGATCCCTCGTCCTCGGACCACCAGAGGCGCGCGATGGAATCGTAATCGTTATTAATTGTCTTCATGTTCTGTTCTCCTCCGGCGATGCCGTGCCATTGATGCCGCCTGTTTCATCTGATTAATCGGCGTCCTGTCCTGATCATCCAGCCGGTCCTTGACAGGATGTGCGCGGCGGAAATGACCGCAAGCACCAGGGCCAGTTTGTCATGGAGTTCAACGAGCGTGAACCGTGTCGCGTCTCCCTGGCTGAAAAAAATCCATGAAGTCATGGCCGCAAGGGAGGTGGGAATGAAGATTATCAGCAGGTAATAGGACGCTATGACATTTGACAGGGACCGGTTCCTGATGATTCTTCTGGTTGTTCCCGCTATATGCTTGCGATGCGCTATGCAGTGGGCAATGACGCCGGTCAGGGCCATGGTGGCGGATACCTTATGGGCCAGGAGCCATCCGGACCTGCTCAATCCGGCCGGCGGGGAATCGTCAGGGAGCCTGTGCATGTGGAAGTTGATCTGAATCACGAGGCAGGTGATAATGGCTATAAGAAAAGGCGCCGCGTCATCCGATCCTTTTTTTTCTTGACAACGGTTGTCATTTGAAAATAGTAATGAGAACTTGAACCCGGACACGTCCCGACTATGCCTTGTGCGATGTGACCGCTCATCACCTCCTTGAAGCATTAAACAGTAATGGCATTTATTTCGATACAGTTCATCGTTTTTTTCCTGATTGTCGCGGTCCTTTATTATGCCGTACCACACCGCTTCAGGTGGGCGCTCCTCCTTGGTTCCGGCATGGTTTTCTACGGTTCATCCGCCCCCTGGTACCTGTTGCTTCTCGCCGCCGTTACGGTCATCGCCTACGGGGGAGGCATTGTCCTGGAGCGCCAAGGCGGTGAAAAACTCCCGGTGAAAAAGGTCGTCCTCGCGGCCGCCATCATCCTGCTCCTGGGAATACTGGGAGGGTTCAAGTATCTCAATTTTTTCAATTCGGTGATCAGCGATGTCGCGGCCCTGGCCGGGCTGAACTACCCGTCGCGGGTATTGAATTTCATTCTTCCGATAGGGATATCGTTCTACATCTTCCAGGCCATTGCGTACCTGATTGAAGTCTACCGCGGCGCTTTTCATGCCGAGCGTCATTTCGGTATTTTTGCGCTGTACCAGTCGTTTTTTCCTCAGATCCTGGCGGGCCCCATACCCCGGCCGGGAGCGCTTCTGCCGCAGTTCAGGGAAAAACATGAACTTGATTTTGAGTCTATCACTGAAGGCCTGACGAGGATGGCGTGGGGCTTTTTCAAGAAAGCGGTCATCGCGGACCGTGCCGCCATTATCGTGAACGCCGTTTTCGACCATCCCCATGATTATTCCGGCATCTACCTGATACTGGCGTCGGTCCTGTTCTCGATCCAGATCTACTGCGATTTTTCAGGCTATTCCGATATCGCCATCGGTGCGGGACGCGTTCTCGGCTTCCGGCTCATGGAGAACTTCAGGCGTCCTTATCTGTCCCGGAGCATGACTGAATTCTGGCGCCGCTGGCATATTTCGCTCTCCACATGGTTCCGGGACTATCTCTACATCCCCCTCGGGGGCAACCGCGTCAAGCCAGCCAGGAGGCAATTCAATCTTTTCGTGACATTCCTCTTGAGCGGGATGTGGCACGGCGCCGGGTGGAATTTCATAGCCTGGGGGGCGCTGCATGGTTTTCTTGTCGTCGCCGGCATCTGGACGGCCCGGGTGCGCGATGTCGCGGCCCGCGTTTCCGGATTATCGCGTCTCCCGGCGCTGCATGGTAAAATAAAGCAGGCCATTACTTTTTTGTTCGCCGCGTTCGCATGGATTTTTTTCCGCGCGAACAGCCTGGAGGACGCGCTGTACATCGCGGGGAACCTCGGCAGCGGCGTCGGCTCCCTCATTGTGAATTTAGTGACGGGAAACAGGGCGGCGGTGCGCGCCGCCACCGATATCAGCCGCAACGGCCTGACCCTCGGGTTCGCGAAGGAATCCTACAATCCCGAAATGATTATCCTGGCGGTCTCCCTCCTGGTCCTCTGGACTGTCGACGCAGTCGAGGAGCATTACGGCGACGCGCCCCTGCTGCGGACAAAGCCGGCGGCGGTGCGGCTGGCGGTGTATTATCTCCTGATATGCGGCATTCTCTTTTTCGGGATGTTTACCAGCCAGCAGTTCATATATTTCAGGTTTTAGGTGAGGCATGGCACGATTTTTCTTGAAAGGAGCGGCGTTGATTCTCCTCATAGCGCTGACCGGCACGGCCATCATTGCGTTTCCCGGCGCGTATCTGCACGAGCTTGCCGCGGTCATCAACAAGCGCGACATGCTTGTCTCACGGAAACCGCCGCGACTGGTATTCATGGGCGGGAGCAACCTGCTGCCCCTGAACGGCCCGGCGCTGGAACGGGAATTGAACATGCCCGTGGTCAACATGGGGCTCTATGCCAATATGCCCCTTGAGGATTTCTTTGATGATATGGCGGGATACCTTACTTCCGGCGACATCGTCGTGATCGTCATGGAATACCAGAAACTTTTCTCGGAGGGGAGCAACAGGCTGGACGAGACGGAACGGATCAGAGTTGAGCAATTCATGTCGCTCCTTTCCCCCGGCAAGTACGCCCTGCGGTGCATCCGGCGGGGGACGCCCTTTGACATCGGCAGGATATGGGTAAGCCTCATCCAGCTGAAGCTGAAGGCGCTCATCAAATTCGGCACGGACGGAAAACTCAATGTGGCCCTGAAGCCCGGGGTGCCACGGTATGACGACCTGTTCGATGCGAACGGCGATTCCAAATATTCCTTCCTGGTCCTGCGGCCCCTTAAGGGAGTTGGCGTGATATATAACTCTCCCGGACCTGAAAGCAGTGAGCGCCTGAAGCATATGATCGAGGAGGGAAAAAAGTGGGGCTTCAGGGTGTTATTCTCCTATCCCCCGATACCGGAAAGCAGCTATAATCTCAACCGGCAGCAGATAGGTGAACTTGAGCGGATACTGAAAAAAGATTTGCCGTCGGCGCTCATCAACGCCCCTGCCGATCATTGCTACCCGGACGGTCTCTTCGCCGATACCGTCAATCATCTCCAGGCCGGGGGCGAGAAGATCCGGAGCAGAAAACTTGCCGAGGAGCTGAAAAGCCGCATCATGGCTGATAAACGCGGCGGCGAATGAAAACGGCTTGAACTTGAAATAAAAAAGCCGGCTTTGCAAGCCGGCTTTTTCACGCTATCCCGGTCAGTCAGCGCCTCCCGCCGGATACATATTCTCTATCACATCCTTGTATTTTTCCTCGACGACCTTGCGCTTGACCTTGAGGGACGGGGTTATCTCGCCCGTGTCCTGGGTCCATTCAGCGTCAAGGAGGGCGAACTTGCGGATCTGCTCGACCCGGGCGTAGCTCCTCATCTCCCTGTTTATCTCGCCCTGGATCAGGTCGTGGACTTCCTTGCTGTTGACCATGTCCCTGTTGGTCGCAAAGGTCAGCCCCTTGGACTTGGCCCACTTCTGCACATTTTCAAAGGAGGGGATGATGAGCGCCGAGAGGTACTTGCGCCGGTCGCCGATGATGGCAACCTGCTCGATGAATTTCGACGCCTTGAGGCTGCTCTCGATGTTCTGCGGCGATATGTTTTTGCCGCCGGCCGTGACGATGATGTCCTTGATCCTGCCGGTTATGGTAACATATCCGTCGTCGTCGATACGTGCCAGGTCGCCGGTCCTGAACCAGCCGTCCCTGGTGAAGACTTCCTTCGTCGCCTTGGGGTTCTTGTAATAGCCCTTCATGACCTGGGGCCCCTTGATCTGGAGCTCCCCCTCGTCGGAAATCCTGACCTTTGTCTCCGAGAGGGCGGGACCGACCGTGCCGGGCTTGATGTGCCAGGGCGGATTGACGTTGGTCACTGGGGTCGTCTCGGTGAGGCCGAACCCTTCCAGTATTTTTATCTTCATGCCGATGAAGAACTCGGCGTCGGAGACCGAAAGGGGCGCGCCGCCTGATACGGCGAATTCCATCCGGTCCATGCCGAGCCCCTCGCGGAATTTCGAGAAGACCAGCTTGTCAAAGAGCTTCACGCGGAGCCCCAGAAGCAGCGGAAGGGGCTTGTCGGTGCACACGTAGGGGAGGTTTTCCTTTGCCGTGGCGACCGCCAGCTTGAAAAGGAACTGCTTGGCCTTGGACGCCTCGGGAAGCCGGGACAGTATGACGGAATGTATTTTCTCGTACAGCCGCGGCACGCTGATGATGAAGGTGGGGCGCACCTCCTTCATGTTGTCCACCACCTTGCTGAAGTCTTCGGCAAAGGCAACCTTGCACCCTGCGAAGAGGGGGAAATAATAGCCGGCCGTCCGCTCAAGGGAGTGCGACAGCGGCAGGAACGACAGCAGCACATGGGTGTCGTTGATATACTTGTTGAAGTCGTTGTTTATCTGGCGCGCGTCAGAGATGAAGTTGTCATGGGTGAGCATGACACCCTTGGGATCGCCTGTGGTGCCCGAGGTATATATGATGGTAGCAAGGTCCTGGGGCTTGATTGCTTTTGTCCTCTTGTCTATCTCGCCCTGGTTCTTGTAGGCGGCGCCTTTTTTCAGCGCCTCGGCGAAGGTTATGACGGACTTGTTGGGGACCTTGACGTCGTCTATGACGATGGTCGTCTTGAAGCCGGGGACCTTCTTCTTGGCCTCCAGTATCTTTTCCATATGGTCCTTGGTTCCGGCGATGCATATCTTCGCGCCGGAATTGCTCAGTATATATCGGGATTCCTCGGCGGAGTTTGTCGCGTAGATGGGAACATTGACGGCGCCTATGGAGAGGATGGCCATATCGGTTATCCACCATTCAGGCCTGTTCTGCGAGAAGAGGGCGACGCGGTCGCCTTTTTTTACTCCCGCGGAAAGCAGATAGCAACCGAGCTGGCGCACCATCCTGCTCATTTCATTCCAGGATATGTCGACATACTTGCCTTGTTTGTTGTCCCGGTACGCCACGCAGGCGCGGTCGCCGTACTTTGCGACCTGGTCCTGAAATACAACCGGAATTGATGTGTTTTTTAGATTCAGCGTGCTCATGGAACCTCCTACTCTATATATCTGTTTATATTTATATAATCCGTCCAGTCAGTCGGACAATCATAGAACCGGCATCTGGAAATGCAATAAAAAAACTGACATGCCAGTTCATTTTTATTGTAAAGAAAATCAGCGGTCCAGAGCGCTCAGGGCCGCTTCAACGAAGCCGAATCCCGCTTCCTGGATCAGTATCTCGTTGATTTCGATAATGATGATGTCTTTTGTGAGGACGTCCCTGTTCCAGTTGATGGCCGCGCGGTCGATGGGAATGCGCTGCATGCCCGGGTAGACCCAGTCTGTGTTGAAGTAATAGAAGAAGTCGATGCGGGAAAAAACCCTGTTCTGATCAAAGTACTTTAAAAAGTTCCAGCAGAAGCTTGATCCGACGAGGAGCATGTCCGGCCGGTATGCGTTTGCCGGCGCGTCCGGGTATGTTTCCGGGTATACGTAATCGGTGAAAAGCGACCGGGTGAAGAGTATGTTGCCGAGGCGCGCGATGTCCTTGTCAAGGTCGATCGGCTCCCTGCTCGGTATCAGCTTTTTCATCGGCATGTGCACCAGCCGTCTTCCCAGGATCTGTTCCATCCTTTGGATCATCTTCGTCCCGAATAGATACGCGCCGTAAAGGCTCCAGTGCGATCCGCTTGATGGAAACAGGTGGGTTGTTCCCTCCTTTTTCATCTCAAGGAACATTTCCCTTCCGTCCAGCACGTTGACCCCCCGTTGTTTCAGCATGGGGATTATGAGCTGGTAATTGTCTTTTTTCTCGGCCGCGCCGGCAAGAATGTATTTGTCCGGGATCATCTCAGGGTGGATCGTGGCCTTGCTGGGCGTAAGGATCAGCAGGAATTTCACGTTCCGCGCCTTCAGCTTCTCCTGAAGGCGCTGGATGTCGCCGGCCTTCTTCTCGATCTGGGGCACCGGCACGGTCAGCAGCCTGTTGTAGACGTCGATGTAGGGCTCCTCAAAGAGTTGCAGGTTCTTTCCCAGCAGTATTTTTTTCGGGTGGCTGCGCGAGAACTCGTTGAACACGGAGAAGTTTATCTGGTTGTCGGTTTTAACGAAAGTGCCGCGGAACCCTATGTTCTGCTTGAGCCACAGTTCGACATCATTCTGGAATTTTCCTGTTATGATGTCGCCGATGGTTGGAATACCCGGGACGGCTTTTTTTTCCGCACCGCTCAGTTTCATGTCCTCGACGGGCCGGAAGTAGGTCTGGACGAGAATGACGGCTATGAAGATGTTGGCCGCGATGATAAATATTTTTTTATCCTTCATCGTTAGAACCTGAAATAAATGAATGGGCTGAAGCTGTTGTTGATCATCGATATCAGGGACAGCAGGAATATTATGGTTGCCCCCGCGATCTTCAGCCGGGTGATCCCCGCCTCGCTCATACGATCTGTCATAAGGAGCCTTGCCCTGTCGATGAGCGGCTGCGGGAAGAAGCAGATCAGCAGGCAGACGATCAGCACGAATAGCTCGCGGTTCCCCATCAGTTTCGCCAGGATGAACGGCGACTGGATCGAGCCGATAGCGGTCACGTCGAACATGCGGTGGATGTAGAGGAACGCGCCGGTGATGGTTTCTGACCGGAACAGGACGTAACCCACAATGAGGAGCATGTAAAAGAGCCCTATTTTAAGGGGGACCGGAACGCGCCTGAGCAGCCTGATCAGGATGATGCGGTCAAGGAAGATGAAAAAGCCGTTGTAAAAGCCCCAGGCCAGGTAGGTCCAGTTGGCGCCGTGCCAGAACCCGGACACGAGAAACACGATCCAGAGGTTGCGGTACGTCTTCAGCGTGCCGGAGCGGTTTCCTCCGAGCGGTATGTACAGATATTCGCGGAAAAAATTGCCGAGGGTGATGTGCCACCGCGTCCAGTGCTCGGTGAAGTTCTGGGAGTAAAAGGGCCTGTTGAAGTTTTCCGGGATGGTAAAGCCGAGCATGCGCCCGATGCCGATAGCCATGTCGCAATAGCCGGAAAAGTCGAAATAAAGCTGAAAGCTGTAACAGACGATTCCGAGCCAGGCGTAGCCTACCGTGAGGTTCGCCATGTCCATGCTCAGGATCGGGTTCGCCACGGCGCCCATCGGATCGGCCAGGAGGACCTTCTTGGAGAAACCCACGCAGAAACGTATGCTTCCCTCGAAAATGTCGTCCATGGTGAACTTCGGGGCGGTCAGCTGTTCGGATATGGTATGATAGCGGACAATGGGGCCCTGGGTCAGCTTCGGGAACATCGCCAGGTAGAGCGCGTAGGCGGTAAAGCTTTCCGCCGGAACGACACGGCCGTAGTAAATATCCACAAGGTAGCTTATCTTGTGGAACGTGATGAAGGATATTCCCACGGGGAAAATGACCTCGGTCCAGGGGATCCTGGATGATCCGAAGAAAGTCAGGGCGCGGTTGATCTCCCCGATGAAAAAGTTCGAGTATTTAAAATAAAAAAGGATAAGGATGTTAATTGTCACAGAAACGGCAAGGAGTATCATTTTTTTCCTTCCCGGCCCGGCCCCGCTGATGGCGCCGCCGAAGAGGTAGTCGATGACCGTTCCCGCCAATAACACCGCGGCGCCGGTGGGGGAGCCCCAGAAGTAAAAAACGTAGCTGCCCGCCAGGAGCAGGGGCACCCTGTACTTCGCCGGCACGGCAAAGTACAGGAGCAGAATGATGGGCAGAAAATAAAACAGGAATGTTACTGTGCTGAAACCCATGTTTAATATACCGGTCGATTATCCGCTTCCGGGTCAGGCCCGTATCTTCCTGTCGATGTTGTCGCTGATATGCTTCAGGAGGGGATCCATGCCC
>Ga0208822_1000403_pt1 | contig 33585 bp, 49 predicted proteins | sample AD_STIC08_MetaG_FD_184435 | JGI IMG/M metagenome (GOLD analysis project Ga0208822, IMG submission 184435) | Active sludge microbial communities of municipal wastewater-treating anaerobic digesters from USA - AD_STIC08_MetaG (SPAdes) (version 2) | ecosystem: Engineered > Bioreactor > Anaerobic >...
GTATTCCTGCCGCCGTCATTTCGGATGTCGTGGTAAAAGTGGAGGAAGTCCCCAGCTTGCGCACTGCCCCGGCGGTCATTGTTGATGTCATCGCCAGCAGGGTGCTGACGGCAAGCGCACGAATGCCAGCTGCTGTCATTTCAGAAGTCAGGGTCAATGCCGCAGCTGCACCCAGCCCGCGTATTCCTGCCGCCGTCATTTCGGATGTCGTGGTAAAAGTGGAGGAAGTCCCCAGCTTGCGCACTGCCCCGGCGGTCATTGTTGATGTCATCGCCAGCAGGGTGCTGACGGCAAGCGCACGAATGCCGGCCGCCGTCATTTCAGAAGTCAGGGTCAATGCCGCAGCTGCACCCAGCCCGCGTATTCCTGCCGCCGTCATTTCGGATGTCGTGGTAAAAGTGGAGGAAGTCCCCAGCTTGCGCAAGCCTGCCCCGGTCATTTCGCTGGTGTTTGCCAGGGTTGCGGCGGCTTCATGCGCCGTACCTCCGCCGCTTGCTGCGGCAATTTCCAGGGCAATCCCGGTGATGGTCTGTCCATAATTGGATAGCGACCAGTCGCAGGTCGTGTCCGCCCCGCCGTTGTCATACTGTACGGCGCAGGACGTGACTGGGAGACGTGGTGCCGCCACCCACGTGTCCGCCAGTTCGGTAAATCCAGTGCCGGACGTTGCCTCGGAAGAAGTCGTGCCAGGACCGCCGCCAATTGCACCCAGCACCAGCGATCCGCTCGCCGGGCTGCTGTCTAGTGTGATTTCCGGGCTGGTTGGCGTGGCGTCCGATGAGTAGGTCTTATACTGCGTCACCGGGCTGGTCGTGTTGTGTCCGGTCAACTCCAAAACGAACATGATCTGCTCGGTCCCGCCGGACGGCTCAACCGATACTGTCCCGCTGCCCGGCGTTGCTCCGCACTGGGCGTAGTGGAGCCACATGTGGACGGTTGCCGCGCCGTCAATTTCCACCCCTATGCTGGTCCAGTCGCCCAGGTTCGCGCCGAAACTATCCGTCACGCTATCCGTCCACCCGCTGCCACTGGGCGCCCGGACAGTATGAACGATGACTAGCAGCGCATTGGCGGACGGCGAGATGGACGCGCTGTTAAGTTTGTCCACTATCCACCCATGCAGCGTTTGGGTATCCAGCAGGGTAGGGTTGCTGATTGCCATTGTTTATCCCAGGGTTACGTCCAATGCTCCGGCTGCGATCTGGAAGGTGTCGCCCGCCGCCGTGACTTTGTTGGCGGATACGGTGCCTCCCATGAGGTAGTTGCCGGCAGATAGGGCATCCCAAACACCAACACCGACCACCGTTCCCCATGTGGCGGTACACGTGCCGAAGTCAATCGCTCCGGTGTTTTGGGTTGCCCCGCCCGATGCTGCGTCCCAGCCGGTGCATTGTTCCCGTTCATACCCGGTGCCGCTGCACTCAGTGCCGTCTCCGGCACTGGTTGGGTCTGCCTGGTGGAGGGATACATAAATTGCCGTCCCTGGCGTGGTGTAGGCGGTGTTGCGCAGGGTGTGGTCAATCAGTTTGCCCGCCAGGTAGTTGCCGCACGCCCCGCCGATGGAGATGTCAATCTCCCCGGCGGCAATGCTGAACGTGTCCCCGCTGCCAATTATTTTCGAGGCGGTCAGTTCGCAGTAATACAGCAGTGTTCCGCTGGTTGCGCCGTGACAGATGGCAAGGTGGGTGATGGTTCCCCAGTCGCCTGTGGCTGTCGGGAAGGTCACGGCGTTGGTGTTTGCCGTCGCGCGGGTGGTGCCGGGGGCGTTCCATTCCGCCGTTCCCTGTAATTGGACGCGGGCATACCCGTCACCCGTGCATTCCGTGCCGGAAAAGTCGTCCGCCGGGTTGCTGGTGAACAGGGCTGCATAGACCGCCGTGCCAGGGCTGGTATAGGCGGTGTTCCTCAATACATGGTTCAGCCAGGCGTTTTCTAGTGCATCGCTAATGATTCCAGTTGTCATAGTTGCTCCTTACACAAAATCGTCATGACCGCCGCGCGGTTCCATGATTCGGTTGAGGGTGATATTGGGAATATGTCCCCGGCACATCACCCGACACCGGTTGTCCACTTTCCAGGCGTGAATGCGTTCCACGATGATAGTCTGTGCTGCCACGCTTGCCTTGCAGCGTGCCAGTGCCTGCGGGCGTTTGTAAGTGGGGGTATAGACGGAGAGGAATGTCATATTGCCATCTCCGCCCAATCCTGCATGGTTCCAAGTACGTCAGCGTGCATGGTGGCGTGCATAAATCGGTTGTGTTTGCTTTTGTTCTTGTCCCACTTGTGGACGTTCCAGCCGGGGTCAATAAACTGCGTTGCCTCATAATACGGCGTGGGTGCAGTATTCCGGCAGGGTCGGTTGTCCGGGTCGTATCCCATCAGCGACATGGATGCCGCCTGTTCCCACCAGCCATGAAAACGATAGCGTTCCAGCCCCCATATTGCGTCCAGCATCGGAGTCATGGCTTGCGTCACATACCAAATGCCGTGATTGGGGACTTCCCCGTCACCTGTCTGGTGCTTGACCATTGACTGCCAGTACTTCGGATCGTGCTGCCAGTCCTCCCGGCTGTCCACAATCACCACATCGGCGTCAATCCACAGGGCGGCGTCATAGTCTTTCAGTGCCTCTTGCAGCATCCGCACCTTGTACCAGCTGGGCGGGCGGGCTGTGCCAATTTTGTCAGCGACAATCACTTCATACCCGTGCCGGTTGGCAAAGCGCATGAATGACGGCAGAGCAACGTCCAGGTATTCGGCGTGCTTTCCTGTGCCAAATGTGCAGATGGCGCGCTTCATGCTGCCACCTTGCGGGTTGCAACCGTGTCATCCGCCAGCTGTTCGCCAATTTCATCCAGCACCGGCTTCCAGTATTTTTCTGTCACCCGGTCTGCATCGTAGGCAAGCGCACCCTCCCGCGCCCTGGAGCGGTAGTCCTGGTTGCCTTTCATCTGGTAGGCGGCTTCGTAGGCGTCCAGGATCGCCCCTGACCGCGGATAATATTGGTAGGCTGCCAGGGGCGTCCAAAATGGTTCGGCGTCCGCCTTGCTGACTTTCCAGCCGGAGAAACAGAGTTCACCCATGCTTGTCCAGTCACCCACCACCACCGGGCATCCGCAGGCTTGCGCTTCGAGGATGGGAATACCAAAACCCTCACCCATACTGACGAGGGTCTTGACGTCAAATGCATTGTACATCGCTGCCATGACGGCATCCGGAAAGCCCAGCATCTGCAAGTAGGGGTCGGGGAAGCCGTAGTCGCGCCCTTCCTGCAAGCCCAAAAAGCGCAGGTATTCGGGCAGGTTCACGCCTTCCATTTCCCCGCGCTCGCTGCGGTTGGTGTGGAGGTATAAAAAACAGTCGCCGTGCCTTTTCTGCAATTCGGCAAATGCCTTTAACTGCGGCATGAATGCTTTTCGGCTGGGTGTCCCTTTGTTCGCTGCGACCATGCCAACAATAAATCTATCCTGGGGGAATTGCACCGCTGTGCGGGCTTCCGCTTGATCCATTGGCTTGTATACGTTGGTGTCGCAGCCGTGTGGGACATAGTAGCAGTCCAGCCCGGCGTCGTGTACCATCTTTTCACCAAACCGGGAAAAGACAATCCGCTTGTAAGCTGCTGCCGCAGCGCGCTTGACGGGTGCTGGCAGCGGTTCACTGTCCACCGGGAACCAGGGTATCCAGGGGATGCCGTGAACGTTGAGGCGCGGGTCAATCACCCAGGCGTCAATCAGTGAGATGATAATGTCGGCATTGGCGTTCCTGGCGTGTGCGCTCATGATGTCCTGTCCGTAGGGCTGCAAGCCCTTTGGATAGATGGGCATCCCGTCCATATTCAAAATGGCACCTTCCAGTCCGTAAAATGCCGTGATGGATACCTGGTGTCCCAGGTCTTTGATGCGGCGCGCAAATAGCCGGGTCTGATTGCCATACCCGGAGGACGCCCAGGGTGCGTTGCTAAACCAGTTAATTCTCATCTGTGTCCTCTCTCACAAGCCTCCAAAGGGCGCGGGGAAGCGGCGGGAGGAGGCACCGCTTGTCAGTCGTACGAACCTATCCCCGCGCATATCGTTAGTACCTGTTAGGCTGCCTTGCCCATGACGTAGGACATGACAATGAACGTACCAGCGGGAACAGTCCCGGAGGTCTGGTCATAGCCAATCCAGTAGTCATCGGCAACGTAGGCGGATGAAACAGTCAGTGCGCTAGGAACTCCAGCAGCAGTGACAACCGTTCCGGCAAAACTGCCGATGGTGCCATTGACTGCCGGGGTGCCAGCATCGGTGCAGGTCACCAGCAGACCGCCAATGGCGGTGCCGGCACCTGGTGCGACAAGATAGGATTCCAGCACGGTGATGCCGCCGTACCCATTGGGGACTTTCACCAGAGGCAGGTGGGTCTCGCCGTTATAGGAACCGAGTGAGAGTGTTGCGATATGAACGTCAGTCATTTCAGTTCTCCTTATGAAGTCGGAGCGGTGGCAGCGAAGGTCATCTTGACGCCCAAAGCAGGACGCCAGACACCATGCGCATACACGGCGGACATATTGAACTCGGTGCCGCGCCGAGAGGCGTTGCGCTCGGCTTCCACTTTGATGCCGCGCCGCCAGTCAATTGCCAGGGCAGTTGCGGGGAACACACCGCCGATAAAATCGGAGCTGGAATTAGGAGACGCAAACACCTGGTAGATGGGAACACCCATGAAGGTGGCAACCCAGCCGGTGCGGGTGATTTCCTCGGTCACGCCCGGAGCCTGTGCCAGCGAAGAACCCGCAACGGATGCGGCTTTCGCAAGCACAGCCCACTGGTAGCCGTGAATCACGCAGGACAGCGGGACATTCGGGTTTTTGTTGGCGTTGCGCGCCTGTGCGATGGCAGCCGCGACGTGGCCCCAGGTGATGGCGGAACCGGACGCGCCGATGGAGCCACCGGTGAGGCTGGACAAGTCCCCGCACAAGTCGGATTCGACTTTTGCCAGGGCTGCCAGTGCCAGGTCGGTCTTTGCGTCAGCGATGATGTTTTCCGGCAGTTCGCTCTCCGCCCGAAGATCGGAAACGAAGTACTGCAAACCAATTTCACCAGGGGTGAGGGTTTGATCTGCGGTTGGCTTGAACACAGTGGAGGTCAGATCGGTATCTTCATCAATTGCGACAGCAGTGTTGCTACTGTAGTAGTAACCCACGCGCGGATTTCCACCGGACGAGTCCTGAAAGACTTTGATGAGACGCTGCATCGTGCCGCCCTCCCGGACGGCAAAATACGCATCTTCCTGAATGTTGTTAGCGATAGCAGCAAGATCGCTATATAGGTTGAGTGATGGCATGTTTTTACTCCTTGCCAGTTAAAATGCGCCGGAGTCGTTGATCTCGTGTTTCCGCTGGCTGGGTTGCAGCCCCCGGATTGGTGACAATGCCCGGCGATGGTTTGTTTGCAACAGGTTTGGGTAGTGCTTCCAGCATGGATTTCGCATCCGCTTCCATTTCCTCCGGTGTCTCACCGTGAATCCGGTCAGCCAATGCTGGGGGCAAACCCACGCTGGCAGCGACTTCTCGCCGCATCTGTGCCAGTGTTTGGTTCTTGACTTGCGCTTCGAGTTCTGCCAGGCGTTTGTTGGCTTTGTCCAGTTCGGACAGTTCCGCTTCCTCGCGCTTGCGCTTTTCCGCTTCCAGTTCGTCCGCAGTCTTGGCGCGCTTGGTAAGTTCCCGGTTCTCTTTGCGCAGTTTTTCGATAAGAGCCATAGCCCGGTCCCGGTCAAACTCGGTTTCGGGTGCGGCTTGTTCGGCTGCCGTCTCGGTAGCCTGTTCCACTGTCTCGGTGGATTTTGTTACTTCTTCCGTCATCTCGACTCCTTAAACAAAAACGGCGGCGGCTTGTGAGGATTGATTTCCTCGCAAGCCACCGCCTGAATTGGCGTTTGCCGCCCTTCCTGTACGGTATGCGTCTCGCCTCCCGTACAGTGTTATTTGACTGTTGTTATAATAGCACGTTTCTATTGTTTATACAAGTAGTGTGCTTGTCATTCTGGTATATTGCCACTAGTAGCGATAAACCAGACTAACAAATATTCCCCCATTAAACGCAAAAGGCAGCGGGCTTTTACACTCACTGCCTTTTGCTGTGCTCCCTTCGGCATCCCGCCTTATAGCACTTGGGAGGATTCTGAATCGCTATTTTTCACAGCATCCACGTCAATGACGTGATTCATACACCTCTAAACTCAATACATGAGTTATAACATAAATTATAACATTATTTACACGTGAATACAATACACCAATATCAGGATGCCTCCTGGTTGGGCTTTTCCGTGCCGTCCTCATCGTAGAGGTGGATCAGCCCGGCGGGTGGAAGCCCCTGCCGCTTTGCTTCAGCCCGGACCAGGTCCCGGATTAAAGCGGACGCAGTCACCCCTTCCCGCTTACATAGAACCCGGATGATTCCCCGCTCTTCCTGTGAAACCCGGAAGTACATGTAATCTTTTCGTGCCATAATTCTCCTCCTTACGCAAACGTTAGTTTTACTTTTCTTGTTTGTTTATCCCGCAGCGGCGTTCTATCGCCGCCACGATTGCCAGTAATGCCGCCCGGATCGCCAGCCAGAACAGTCGTTCCTCCTCACTCATCCCGCACCAGGTCTTTCAGGGGCGTCTCGGTGCGCATGTGTCCGAATACGGCGTCATCTGTTTGCCTCGATAATGCCCCAAACTCGAATTTACCTTCCACCCAGGCAGCGTGGCGTTTCCCGCCCATCATCTCCCGCTGCCGTTGTTCGGACTGTTCCCGGAACCAGGTTTCACCGTTTTTCTCCACCGGGTTGCCAAAGACGGTCAAAGGCAGTGCCACACATCGCCCGTTCCAGTGGTCGTCCAGCGGTTCATCAATGGGGTGTTCTGTGCCGTGCATGGATACGCAGGACAGGCAGGTGTCGCTGTCCAGTTCGGCGTACCATATCCAGCCTTTTACCACGTCTCCGTTAGCTGCATACGTTGCCCGGCTTGCCTCCCGGTGCGCCCACAGCATGGCGGTTCTTGCCGTTTTCATGCTGCTGGTGAGTTCCATGCCCCAGGTGCGGTTTAGCAGCCTGGATATTTCGTTGGGGCTGCGCCCCTGGGCGATACCCTGCACAAGTGCGCTGGCGATGTCCGGGGCGTGTTCGGAGATGCCAGCAATTCCCTTGTATAGCGGACTGTCGTCCGCTAAAAAACCCAGCATGGTTTTGATTGCCCCGGTTGGCAGGCGCATGAAGTCCGCACTTATCTTCGTTTCCCCGGATGCCAGGATGCTGATGTAATTCCCGGCGTTCCTGCGCCCGGTGTCAATGCCCAGGTCTGCAAGCTGCCGGGTGATGTCCCTAGTCAGGGCTTCCATGTCGCGCAGTTCCACGCCGATCTGTGCCAGCATGGAACGGTATTGCACCATGCGGGTGACTTCACCCATTGTCAGGTCACGCCCGGCGGTTTCCAGCAGCAGGGCGTTGAGTTTGCCTTCTATGCGCTGGTATGCGTCATGGTATGCCCGCGCCAGCCGTGCGAGTGCTGCGGCGTCCTGCCGTTCCAGGGCTGCCTGGTATTGGGCGGCGGCTGACAGCACGTCCGGGAGATATGGCATTTACTGTCCTCCCTGGTTGAACAGCCGCAGAACAGCCGCACCCACATTGTCACCGGCGGCGGCTTCCTCCTGCATCCGTTCCTGTTCGCTTTTCCAGTCATAGCCCCGCCGTTCACTGGCGGTCTGCTTGCTGACCAGCCCGTTCCCCAGGTCGGTTGTGAGGACGTTGACTTCCTCCTGCACGTTGGTCGGGAGAATGTCGGACCATACCACGTCCCCAGGGTCGGGGTTCATGCCGTTCATGGTCAGCACCCGGCGGTTGATTTCCCGCAGGGCTTCACCGAACAGCAGCCGCTTGGTGTTGGTCTTGGCAATGAAGTCAGAATACAGCACCCGCAGCCCGAAGTTGGTGAGTGCGCCGATTTTGTCCTGGAGGCTGTCAATGTCCACCGTGCGGGTAATGTCAAACAATGCCTGGCGCACAAACGTCAGGAATTGCATCGAACCGGCAAGGTCGCCCAGCTGTTCCAGTTGCCGGATGTCCCCGTCTTTGCTGACGGATACCATTTCATCGGGTCCGACACGCAGTTTGTCGGTTGCACCCAGTCCCACGCCATAGCGCATCGGGTGTCCATAATAGCGGATGATCTTATTGAGGTTGCTGGCAAGGTAGTTCATGCGATCCTGGACGGCGATCACGTCATCCGTCAGGTCTGGCTCGCCCGCAGCGTCATAGGGGTTCGGCAAGTTCTGCCAGTGGACAATCGGCGGAAAGTCGTAGCCCCACATATCGCGGGCGACTTCAATCCACCGCCCGCCGTAGCCGTGCATTTCTTCCGACACGATTTCCCAGCCGTTTTCGGTGATCTGGATGGTTTCACGCCGGGTCAATATCTTTTTGTCCAGCCCTTCCACCTGGTACTCGATGAGATACCGCCACACCATGTCCTTGTCTTCCGGCAGGGCATCCATGACAATAAAGCCGGGGTTGAGTACCACCAGGCGGGGGTAGGTGTTGCCGTCCTCGCCAACGATACCGTCCGGGATAATGCGGATGTACCCGGTGCCTCCATCGGCAGCCGCCATGAGTGCGGACAACAGCAGCCGTTCTTTCCGGTTGGCTTTCCAGACCGCCTCGATGTAGGCATCTTCCGGCGTGTCGCCTTCTCCGGGCAGGTCAAATTTAATCCCGTCACCAATCACCGCACTGATGCCGCGATCCACAATCAGCCCGGTGAAGTTCACGGTCATGTTATCATCCGGCTGCCCTGGCTTCACCCCCATCTGCCGCCGTTGCTTGCCATAGCGATAATTGACCGTAGTGCGAACGTCCGCCAGCCTGCCGGCAATCCGTTCCGATAACTGGTAGCTTAACTTTTCGATCCAAGTGTCAAATATACTCATCTTTCACCATCCCGCAAAAGGGTCGTCAATTACAGTGATTGGCGGATTGCCCGCCACCATATCCCACGCCATAGCTAACGCCATAACGGTGTCATCATGCACGCCGGACGGCGCGCTGTACGTCATCGCACCGCTGGCGGTCTTTTTACTCTCAAACGATAGCAGCTCCCCGGTCTGCACCGGGTCGTCCAGGATGGCAATTTGTTCGTGCTCGAATGCCGCCATCAACTGCTGAATGATGGTAGCTTTTGTGGCGTTGGTGGTCGTAAAAGTCTCAATTGTCATATCCTCTCCTATATCAGCATCGGCTGTGCCTGCGCTTCCCTTGCGCAAGCCACGCGCAACCAGGTGGTCAATCACCGGCGCACCGATGCTGTTGCCCTCGATGCGCATCCGTTCAAGCCGGAAACGGGCATAGACCGCTGCAAGGCGGTCCTCTAATACGGGGTAGTCCACCCGGTTGAACCTGTCCAGGTAGACCTGCTGCTTGCTCTCCACATCCAGGACGCATACGGCGGTATAGTCCGTTTCACTTGCAGGGTCTACGGCTGCCACGTATTGACGCCCCTCGATTGCCCGGTCTATCGGTTGCAAGCGGGCAGCCTCCTGGACGCGCCGAAAGACCGCGCCTTCGCTATCCACAAACTCCGCCAGGAATTCCTGCCTGAATATGATGTCTGGCAACTCTCGCCGCGCCGCCTCCACTTCCGCCGGGTCAATGTATGGGTTATCGGCAGTAGGGAACGTCCAGGATTGCCAGCCATCCTCGCCATTGACGCCGCGCTGGTAGATTTCCCAAAACCAGTTGCGCCCCTTCGGGGTGGAGATGAACAAAGACCTGCCCTGTCTGTCAGATAGTGCCGGGCGGATTGCCTCCGTCCAGGCTTCACGGCTCATAAATGCCGCCTCATCCATGACGACAAAGTCCAACCCTTCACCGCGTAAGCTGTCAGGATTATCTGCGGATCTGATTGCCACAAATCCACCGCCGGAAAACTCCACCACTCTATCCGCCAGTTTGATGGTCGCTCCTGGTACTCGGCGGGATAGTTGGCGCAGGGGACGCCAGCCCACCTCTGACATTTTGTAGTTGGGCGATACCCACCACGCCCGCCCGCCTGTGCTCGCTACGTCAAGGCATTCATTCACGCCCAGCCGGGTCTTCCCCCACCGCCTGCCAGCCGCCAGCACTTTGAACCGTGCCGGGCTGTTGTGTACCTCGACCTGCCCCGGGTGGGGGGCTGCTCTAATTTCCATTTTCCACATCATCCCATGTAACCCGGAAAGTGCTATCTGGCGAATTGGCAATTTCAACTTTATCCGGCACTTTGCCAAATGCAACCTCAATGAACGCCCGTTGCAATTGCGGGTTCTTGCTGGTAGCCCACTGGCGCAGGATTGCCTCCGCTACCGTCACGGTATGCCCGTTGATAACCAGCGGTTGCCCGCCGTTTTGCGCGGCCTCGTGTGCAATCTGTTGGGCAAGGGTGCGCAGGGCGTCAAACGTCTTTGGACGCCCTTTGCGATTGATTGCCGCCTTGCGCTTGTCAAATCCGTTGGTCGGTGGGTTTCTGTTTGCCATGTTTGCTAAATGATTGTATTGCTATCAATCAATTCCGGCACTCCGCCGGTCATGTCTACCCATCTTTGGATGGCAACGGCACAATAAGCCGGGCTGATTTCGATTGCGCGGCACTTGCGCCCTAACCGCTCGCAAGCGATGAGGGTGGTGCCTGAGCCGAGAAATGGTTCGAATACAAACTCTTCCCGCTTGCTATAAATAACCATGTGCCTTTCGACTAATTCAAGCGGAAACGCAGCGCAATGGTTGTCTGAATTAGCATTGCCGTGAATGTCATCCCAATATGCCTTCATCGCCCAGTGCTTGCCGTTCATATGATTTCCGAGCGATTCTTGCTCACGCCCACGCCCACGCCCGCTTATGTTATAAAAAGCCAATAAAGTCTCGACCTCGTCCACTCTGACACGGTCTTCGAATATCATTTCTTTTCCGTCATCGTTTTCATAGGTGCAGAACCATTCGCAATGCTGGTCTATCATGTCTGATTTTGCCCCAATTGACATTAACTGTCCGTGTTTGAGCCAATGCCTAACATGGCGCAAATTCCATTTCAAATCGAAAAACGCATTAGTCCATTTATCTATCAGCAACAGCGTCTGGCGCTTGTTTCTTTTGTCAAATGAAGTGGTGAAACCAGTGCTGGAATTGATAATGATTCTGCTCTCGTCTTTTTGAACACACCTGTCAATTGACTTCGCGACAGAAACAATAAAATTATTAATTGCCTCAATACTGTCTTGCGTTTCATAATTTTTACCAACCCAATAAGGCGGTGAAGTGAAACATAAGTTGGCAAGGTTTTCACCCATAAGCCTGTCAGTGTTATTCTTGTCGGTGCAATCGCCGCAAATCAGCCGATGCTCGCCAAGTTGCCACAGCTGCCCGCTCTCAACGCCCCACTTGACGCGCAACTCCTCCGCTTTGTCAATCTGCGGCTCAACGTCCTCCGGCGCGTCACCTGCCCACAAATCGAGGTCGAGTTCCTTTTTGTCAAAGCCCCAGTCCAGCAGGTCATCCAGTTCAAAGTTGTTCGCCAGCGTGTCGAAATCCCACTCTGCCACGTTCTTGTTCAGGCGGACGTTCAACTCACGCACCTCGTCAATGCTCAATTCCCTGTCGGGCACTCGCACATCAATCTGGAAGTCAGGTTCATAGCCTAACAGCGTTTCGAGTATCTTCATGCGCTGATGCCCGCCAATAATCATGTTGTCGGTGTTGATAATGATTGGGTCTGCAATGCCAAATCTGGCGAGTGACGCTTTCAAGTCCTTCGCCTGTTTATCTGTAATTTGTCGCGGGTTTACCTCGTAAGGAATAAGCTCCCTGATTGCCCGCCGTTCGTTATGCCAAATTATCTTTGCCATTCCACCTCCGTCATCTGTAACATTCGCCGCCACGTCCAAAGTACCAGCGTATCCGGGCGCGCTTCGGGTGCTATCACCGTAGGCACTCCAGCGCGTCCTGAATGGAGCGCACCACGTTCACCTCGCCCTGCCAGGCTGCGTGCCAGTCCAGTTCATCCGGCGTCATGTCGCCGCCGGTCATCTTGACTTCCAGCAAGATGTTTTCACCGCGCCAGCCGACAAGCAGGTCCGGGCATCCATGCCCCACCATGTGCAGGCATTGGACGGTTGCCCCAATGCGGCGCAAGGCAGCGACTATCTCACGCTGATTGGCGTCCACTTTGGCGGCTGTGCGTGGTGCCATTTACTTGCTCCCGAACCCCAGCGCAGCCAGGGCGGCAGCGATAATCCCCAGCGCGCTGTTGATAATTGACCAGTTTTCTGATTTTTTTCCCAGGGCTTCTACGTCATCCTCCAGCGTGCGCAGCTGCTGGACGCGGGTTGCCTGCCCTTGTTCCAGGCTGTTTAGCCTGGCTTCGTGGGCGGCTGCCTGCCGTTCCTGGCACGCCTCCATCCGGTCAAGGCGGCGCAGGATTTCGTCTATCTTGCCTTCCAATTTTGCTAATGTTACCCGTCCGTTCCCGTTGCTGTCTGCGGCGTCCATACCGCCTCACTTTTTCGGGAAATAGGTTGAGATAATCTGGTGGATGTAGTTCGCACCCCGCCCGATGGCAAGCCCGGTGAGGACTATGCCGAAGGGGGACGACTTCAGACCTACTTCCAGCCAACTTGCAATTAGGGCGATCAAGTCAAACTGATAGATGAATGCCGCCACGATGCCAACGGCAGCGGCAACGTACATCAGCAGCCACTTCCACTGTTCCAGGGCTGGCACATGGTTGGCAATTTCCCCGAAAAAGTATTCCACCATACTCTCAACGAGGAAAGCCATAAACAAGATAACTCCGAGTGTCCCGATAACTTCCATCTTTCCGCCTTTCTAAAACGAAAACCGCCCGATAGTATCAGGCGGTCGTCTGATTATGACACTAGTCCTGGGCGGGGCGTTACTCCCGCTATAACCGGGTTGGTTATTCAATTGGTAACAGTATAGCAGGTTTCAGGTGTCTATACAAGCACCCTGCGCCTTAAATCTCTTTTTGTGGCGGTCAGCATAATTTGAGTTCCACTGGTAGGGGGTCTTGCACTCGACACACACCCCGTCCAGCTTGGTGACTGCCAGCCCGCCAACCAGGAGGTAGGTCGTGCCTTTCCAGGTGGTGGTTTCTCCGATAATTTTCCCACAGATTCGGCAAAGGATGGGGGTCGATGTCATGAGTTTGTTTCACCTTCCTGGTATTTCACCAAAACACCGCCCTTGATGGTGTATGTCTCGTCCTTTGCCTCCAGCCGGATCAATAGCCCGTCCGGGAAAAAGCCGGGCGCAGCCCGCTTGATGGCACCCAGCGGTAATATCCTGCCCACGAACAGCCGGGCGTCATCATCGGCGCCGGGTAAAGCCTTGACGAATTTGGCGTACAAGTCAAGCCGGGGCAGATAGCGGGATGCCTTGCGCCGGGCGGCATATCTTTCGCGATCCTCCCGCCGTTCCCTCTCCTTTTCTTCTTCCGTCATGGATTCACTCACCCGCCGCTGGCGTTCTTTCGCCCGTTCCAGGTTTCTATTCTCCCGGCATTTCGGACAGTATAGTGCCTGGCGGCATCCGGCAAAGTCGCACCCGCATTTGGTGCATACCAATTTTTTGGGCTTGTGCGCTGTCATAACCACCCCATGAAGTACATCACGGCAACACCAATCATGGCAAGGGTAAGCAGCACCGCCACGATGCAGCCGCCTTGACCTTCAGCCCATCCGGGCAGTAAATTCCTGTCGTGGTAGTTCATTCCTTCACCTCCTCCAATGCTCGTTTTGCGAGCGTTATCGCCTGTGATAATTCAGACACAGTTATTATCAATTCAAGCGTTTTCTTATAATTGTTAATTTGTCCCCGCAAAATGGGGACACATCCACAAATTATCATTTTCAGCCGGGCGTTTTCAGCCTCGGCTTTTATTGCGCGCTCCCGCCAATAGCGAATATAATCATGCACTTCATCACTCATCCCGCACCTCCTGTAATCGCAGCCCCGGCAACGATCACCGCCAGGGCAAGGAAGATAAAGCAACCCATCTGCAACACGACTGCCATCGCCAGGCTGCGCACCTTCCCCGCAGCCCAGCCGAAGATGACCGCCAGTGCCAGCAAACCAATCACCAAAATCGCCACTGTCATCTCACTCCTCCGTTTCCATCGGTACGCCAAACCGCGCAAGGCTGTCCAGGTATTTCTTGCTCTCATCCGGTGGCGGGTCGCCTTCCCCCCTCCAATCATCCGGCACCCTCCAGCCCTTTTTGATCCTAAATAATGCCAAATTCTTGTTGGGCGCGGTGGCACAGTGGTACCTAATCATCCGCTCGGTAACATGCGGAAGTTTCGCTACCTCCTGGGCTGCCTGCCCGAAAAAGCCCAAATTTTGCATGACTTGGAAATTTTGCAAGTCCCGCCCTCTTAAGTTAAGTAGGTTATCACTATTTGGAGTATCTCTTAACTTAACCTTCTTAAGAGGACTTGGAAATATTCCAACTCCCGGCAATTCAGTTTCTTCTGTTATTTCCTCCACTTCCGGGGTTACGTCAATCACGTCATCCGGTGTTGCCAGGGGGGGCTGTGTCGCTTCGGCAATTTGCCAGCCATACCGCCCCACCCTGGACACCTTGCCCATCGTTTGCAGGTATAGCAGGGCATCTTCCACCGGCTTGTAACTGTATCCGGTCATGCTGCTGATATAGGTCACGGATACCGGCTGCGTCTGCGCCATCAGCAACACTACCACTGATAGCGGTGCGCCTTTCAATGCTCGAATGTCAATGGGTGATATTGTCATTTCCCCTCCTCCTCAATCCGCGCAATTCCAGCCTCGTCCAGCAGGTCAGCCCGCATCGGCGTGCCCCGTAAAGCATAATACGGCATACCTGTTTCGTCCCAGGCCACCGTCAGCAAGCCGTAACTTTTCAAATCTCCAACCAAATCGCGCCCCAACCCGTTCGGCGTCAGCATCGTCATAGTCTGCCAGGGCTTTCGTTCCAACTTGCGCGCCAGCGTCAGCACCCGTTCCCGTGCATCTTCCCGGACTTGCTGATCCCAACTGCCTTCATTCGGGCGTGTCTGCTGTCGGTTCCACTCATCCGCAGCTTCACGGGCTGTCAGCCGTCCGGGTTCCAGGGTCGCCTCAACTTCTGCCGCTGCCTGTTCCAACGTTTGCCCCTGGTATGTCAGGTACACTCCTTGCATGCTTGGCGGGAAGGGTCCCTGATGCTCTATCACCGTGACTGGTATCAGGTCGGTCATGGCAACCCTCCAATCACCTGGGGCAGAAAGTACAGCACCACGAACAATGCCACGAGTGCCAGGAATATGGCGGTGATACGGTCTGCGGCAGTCTGAAGTTTGCGCCTCATGACCGCCCCCCGAAGAATGACAATTGCCCGCAAAACTGCGTCTGCGCTGCGCCACTCATCGCCCGGTATGTATCATTCAGGTCTTTGATGCGTGGCAGTAGTTCTGTGGCAATAAATTCGTCAAACTCCCCCATGTTTGCGATCAAGTAGTATCCGGGGTTTGAACCGGCACTGCTGCCAATCATGATGCCCTGCTTGCGTAGGGCTGCGATCTCCGACCTAAACTCCCGCTCGGTCATGTAGAACCCGGCTCTGGCTAACTCATCCAGCAACCGGTATTCGGTCATGGCGCGTTCACGCCCAACGTGGAGCAGCCGGATGATTTCGGCTTGCCGGGTGGTAAATGCCTGGTATGCACCTGTCGTCTCACTCATCGTCATCCTCCGTGTTCGTGTCCTGCGTCGGCTCATCGCCGTCATCCGATACGCCCCACCTGTCGGCAGGGGGTTGGTCGCCCCCTGCCTTGTGGGTCATTTCTTCCAGCCGCCGCATGATGATTGTCCAGTTCATGCCGTCACGCTTTCCATTTCCGGCATGGCGTCCAGCACCTTTGCGATCCGGGCGGTAAAGCCTGGGTAGTGATACCCCAGGTCGTCCACGATGCCTTGCAGGTGACACCGCACGGTGTCATAATAGGCAAAGTTAGACCGGCTCCACCAGTCCAGGCAGTTCTCCAAATCTGACGTTGCTCCCTGGAAGTCGTCATTATTCCGTTCAACCCATGAGTACCGGGCTGTTTCTGCAAGTGCCTGTAATTCTTGGGTGATTTCTTCCGGTGTCATTCCCCCACCTCCCGCCGGTGACGAATGATTACTATTATGGCGTCACGCTTGTTTTGCAGGGAGTCCAGTTCGTCAGCCTCCAGGTGGTTCTCCCGGATGCGTTTATCGATAGACCGCAGCATGAATGACAGTTTGTCAGTGGGAATGTCACCGTACCGCTCGCCGTCCCGGTTGGTGACGGCGCAGGCTGTTTCGTACGTCATCGCGTGTTCTGGTTCGTCCGGCACGTCAATTGGTTCTGTGACGGTGATGGCGGACATGATCTCGCCTTCGTCATCCACTTTGACAGGGATGGCACCTGGTACTGTTTCGATTTCCGTTTCGTCCAGCATCCCTAAACCGCACATGGATAGGGTAAGGCGGCGTTTTGCCTTCGTGACCGCTTTCATAAGTGCGTTGCCATAATCGCCCCTCATATCCTTTTTGGACACCACGCCGATCTCAACGTCACGCCGTCCATCCGGGGTCATGCCGTGTGCTGTTACAATAAAATCGCTGTCGGTTTCCTTCACCTGGACGTCTACAATGGACACGTTATGGACGCGCCGCAGTTGGTCGGTGGCGTCTTTTCGTGCGTAAAGGGTAAGCCGCCCGTTGAGTTGGATGTACTCAAACGGCTTGGTGAGGGGGTTCAAACCCAAACTGTCACAAACTGCCCGGTAGTAGTTAACACGCTGTTCTGGCGTCAGGCGGGAAAGGTCTCCACCGATCACCACTTGTTCCACAATGCTGTCGTCTGTTCTTGCAATTTCGTTACCCATTGCATCATTCCTTTTTTCGTGCTATCATTGGGGTAGGTAACCTGTCCTTACCCCTCCATCCCCCGCCAAATAGCAATTGGCGGGGGGTATTTTTATTTCGCGGTGGCTATCCAGGTGAGTACCGCTCCACTGTCAATCAGGTAGTCCTCCATCTCCCCCCAGGATGTTGCCTGGCGGCGGATAAAAGCCGTGACTTCTTCCCAGCCTTTACCCGCCCGGCGCAGCACCCGGATACCCCAGGTGTGGTCATCGCCGTTGAGATTGCATACCTGGATATAATTTCCGGTTCGCGGGTTCCACCAAGTGCTATGGATATTCCCGCTGTCAATGCAATTGCGCACGGCAATTGCATCCTGTCCGTGCCGTTGTTCCGCATGGCTGCGGGTTGTGTCTACCACCACCAATGCCAGCCCCACAAATGCCAGGATGACAAGCAGGGGCAGGATATTGATGGGTCGCCGTTCCATCGTTGCCGTTGTCATTTCGCCTCCCGCCTTTCGTCATACTCGATGAGGTGGCGGACTTCCACCAACAGGGCATCCCACTCATCGGGGTTGCCGTTGGCTAATGCCATAACCCAATCGGGATTAACAGGATTTCCAGAAGTCGCCACCCACTTCGCCGCTAAAATTGCCACATTATGGGGGTTATCCCCCATAATGTAGGCTTTCAGGAATCGGTATTCTTTTTCCTCTGTCCATTCAAATTCTTCGACCTCGCTAATTTCGTCTGCCATTATTCCTCCTTCGCCGGGTTCTCCCGGCAGATTAAGTAAATTGCCAGTGCCGTCATAACAGTTAGAAATACCCATGCCATCATTTCACTCCTCCATTAGTCAAAAAATCCCCTCCAGGGTAGCCAGCCCTGGGTTGGGGTCATTGTGTATCGAAACAGTCCATACATTCGCTTGAATTGTTGTCATGGTTGGCTCATCACTCCTTGCGTTTTGTTTTCCCGGTTACGACTCCGGGTCAAGTTATGCCTGGCAAGCCAGCTTGACGAAGTTTGGCGGCCAGGATTCGAACCTGGTTCTCTCCGTTATACACTGTCGCGCTGTGCTATATTGGGCTTCGAAAAGTTTCCAAAACTTCCTGCGCCTTCCCGCATCCTATCGTTCACATTACTGCGAACCGGAAGGCATCGACATTTGAGAGTTGAGTGTATATCAGCGTGTTCCCACCACGCCGCCGCCAGCAAAACCAGTGCCTGGCGATCAGCAGCCTGATAACCGCTTCCACTAAATCTGATCCTTACTGGGTTATCAGCCAGGTCTGGCTTTGTATCAATTGATAAGGTGCTAATTGGGGCTAATTGCCCCTCCCTTTGCTGCGATGAGTGATTTTTCCGCTTCGTGCAGCGTGTCAATCAGTTTGACGGTAGCTGCCAGCACAACCTCAGAAAGGAGCGCAATATACTCAGTAAAAACAACTGAATTTACCGACCCGCCCGCCATTCAGCCCAAAGAATGGCGATTGCGACAAACAAAATCGCCGCTCCGACCAGCACCCCCCACTGGTCGGCAACAACCGCAAAAACTCCAATGGCAATGGCGATAATCTCGCCAATCGCCGCGCACCAATCTGCAAGCCACATGGTTTCACCTCCTTTCCTCATTTTTCCATCATCATCAGTATGATTGTTCCAAACACGGTAGCGTTTCATGATTCCTCCCCCGGATCCCTGGCAACAATCACCGGCTCCCCCGTAACCCTCACCCACTCCTGCCGGATCAACCGGCGAATAAACGCTGACCGGTTGTCCAGGTAATGGAGCTTCATAAGTTTATCCAACTTATCAGCGTCCTCTTTCGTGATGCTTACGTTGGTTTGGATGTAGTCTTCCGCCATTTCATTCCTTTCTGATGGATTTTTATTTTCCATCGTGGTAAATTTATTTACCATTATACGCAAATAAAAAGGAATGTCAAGCCTTTTTACCAGATTGGTAAGCACATTTTATACCAAATCGGTTAATATGTTTTATATGGACATTCTCCCCCTAAGTGATCTAATAAAAGCTGAAATGGAGCGCCGGAATATCTCTATCCGGGAATTTGCCGACCTGGTTGGCTCCACTCACCCCACAATTGCCAGCATCCTGGACGGACGGGTGCCATCATATAAAACCTGTACTCAGCTGGTGCCCGTATTACGCCAGCCATTGACGGTGATCTTGCGCGCCGATCTCAAAACGGCACACCGCCGCGCAAGCCCGGTGGATAATTGGCGGTTATGACAAATGTCGTATTGTAATATGACATTTGACACTATATAATTGCTCCGTATGCGGTATAATATAGTCAATCAAGTCAATCACATAAAGGAGATAAAAAATGAGAATTGAACCGTTCTTTGGCGTGGATTATGAAAGTTATGGTTTTATCAACATAGATGAAGCCTATGGGGATGAAGTCCCCGTACGGCTTGAAGATTATCGGGAGTTCGATCCTGAGAACCACTATTTTGAGTGGTATGATGGAATATATAGGGAGTTTGAGGGGAATGCGACGAGAGTCGCTATTGTACGAATGCCGTGTTTGGAGAATGGGGAGTTACCCCCAGTTGCCCGGGGATTTGTGGAGCATGTGTTAGCTGAGTGCGTGGGGGGCGGTTCCAATTGGTGGGGACATTTCTTCGAGTATAAGCCCGAAGAGTTAGAAGTATCCATCCGCTTGCGTGAGCAGATACGGGAAGGAGGTAAGCGGTTGGTAGAATTTGAAGAGGGTTTACCTGTCTACCGTGTGGATTATCAGGTTATCCGGCGGGGTGTCCGGATAATATTGTCGGGGGAAACCGATGTCCCTATTGAGGCTGTCCGGATGTACGCTCGCGATTGGACGCTTTATCACGTTGATTCAGTTGAAGCTGACATGATCTTGCAAGTCGGTCTTTTTGGGAAGGTTATCTTCGGATAACTCTCATATAGCCATTAACCCTTGCCGGGTAGGTGGTTAGACCCGGCACACCACCCCATGATTGACCTCAATACCCTGATCAACACCAAACAAGCGGCCTCCGAGTTATCCATCTCAGATCGCCGCGTCCGCGCCTTGCTCGTCAAATACAACCTCGGCATCAAAATCGCCGAAACCTGGTTTCTCCGCCCAGAAGATATTGCCATCCTGCGCAATCGTGATAAAACTGTCGGGCGTCCCTCTAATCTGCCCCGTCATGCTGAGGTAGATCAGATTATCCAGGATTATCTGCGTGAGCAAGCCATCACAGACCGGGAGATTGCAGGGATGGACAATCGGCAGATATACGTCCTCTCCCGTCAGATCGCCACCGCCACAGCCCGCTTGGACAGTCTCGGTCTCGAATCCTGTACCTGGGCTGACCTCATCCGCACCCATCTCGCAAAACGCCGTCGTATCCTACTGGGCCGCCTCAAAACCGGCACACCGCCGCGCCAGCCCGGTGGATAATTGGCGGTTGTAGTACGTCATTGGCGTACCTGTCCAGGATAATAGACACCCGGTGTCTAGTATCCTATATCAACTGCGGCTGTGCCTGCGCTTCGGCTATCCTGCGCTCCATTGTTTTGAAATATCCAGTATCTTTCTCAATCAAAATTGCGTCCCGTCCAGTTTCTTTACACACAATGCCGACCACGCCTGAACCAGCAAAACAATCCAACACAACCGCGCCTGGTCTGGTGCTGGCGGTGATAATGTGCCTAATTAGCGCGGCGGGTTTCTCGCATGGGTGCTTACCTGGATAATGCGACACGGTTGCGAAATTCCACACGTCCGTATAAGGCACATCAGCGGTCACCGAAAACGGTCTGCGCAAGTCCTCATATTCCCGCCGCAAGTCCTCATATTCACGGCGCAAGTCCTCATATTCACGGCGCAAGTCCTCATATTCACGGCGCAAGTATTCGCCGCCGTGATTTAGGCGATGAAATCCATCGCGCATCTTTAGGTAGTATTCTTCTGTTGGTAACTCCCATTGTGTTTGTGTGAAATAGTGACCATACATTTGCGTCCCCAAAATGTCCGTCACCTGTTTCGGTGTCAGCCCCGCCCGTATGCGCTCACTGTCAAGATATGCCCGCAGTGGCTCAAACACGAACCCGCGCAGGTCATCACACTTTGCCACGTAACCCGCCTCGCCTTTGGCTATGTTGTCCGCGCCGTAATGCTCGGCAAAGATAATGTATTCAGACGCATCATAATACCGTCGTAAATTATCCTCACAAACTCTGGCAGGCTTTCCGTCATCTCCAAGTTTATTCCATGCAAATTTCTTTCTCCAGCATATACGGTTCAGCACATTGAACCGCCGCCCTATCTCAACCTCCACACGTGCCGCCATGCGCGGACTGGCGAAAACGTAAAGGCTGCCGTTTGGTTTAAGTATGCGCTCCCACTGTTCGCACAATTCGCCAATCCACGTAATAAAACCATCAGCCGTGTCCCATTGCCTGTCCCATGCCTCGCCCTTTACTTTGTAATAAGGCGGGTCGGTAACAATCGCATCCACGCTGTTATCAGGCATAGACTTCATCACTTCCAGGCAGTCGCCAAGTCGCAAGTCAATCATTTATCCTCCATCAACTCATTCCCACCCCACAATAGGCACATACTTTTAGTTCACTCATCTTTCACCTCCTGCCGCGTACCCGTGTTATCTTTTCTCATTTCACTCCTTTTGCCTGTTTTAATGATTATTAAAATTAGGATTATTAAAATTAGGATTAGTATTTTGTGTCACCGAACTATCAGATTTTGAAAATTGGTTCTCACTTAATACGGTAATCCCTATGTCTGGAAAGACCGCAGGAAACCTCCGAAATTTCATAATTTCGTAGACAAGATAATATGCCCTTGTTGGTTTGTATACCGTTACTGTTCTGTCAGGCTTGCCGTTTGCGCCGTGAATGATATAAGTAAAACAAGGACTTTTCGTATTCACAGCATCCATCTTGTCTGAGTTCATTTTGCCATCTCTGGCTTCGCCTTCGGTATCATAGGTGGTTGCCGCCATGATTGCATAAATCAAATCGTTTACATTCTTGGCATAAGCTTGGCTTGCCCAACAAAAGAACTCGCCCTGCTTTAACAATATGCCTTTCAATTTTGATAATTCATTCCGCAAACCTTCATTAGCGAACTGTAATGTCTCTATCTGTTGCCGAAGATATTGCTCAACTTTCAACTGTGCAAACGTCTCATCTTCTTTTGATTTTTCATCGGGCAATTTTCTGGCAACAATATATTTAGCAAAATCCTCCCCACATTCTTTACATTCGTACAACTCGGCGGTAAATTCACACTCTGTTTCTTTCTCACAGTTAGGGCAAAGTGTTTTCATAATTCACCTCTTATTTCTGAATTAGTCATTTCGTCATACCACTCCTGTAACTTGTTGTTCTCCTCACGCAATCGGGCGTTCTCCTGCTCCAACTCGGCTATCCGTGCGGTGAGAGCGTCCTCGATAGGGCGGGTCGGTGATGCAGGTGTCAATGGTATTCGCTTCCATACCCCGCATCACTTCAATACAGTCGCCTAGTCGCAAGATCATGCTCCCCACGCCTCCCAATTCGTGATTTTGTCCCCGAATAAATAGGGATACCCACCCCGCAGCATCACAAAACCCGGCGTCATCGCCGGGCGCAGCTGGTCGGTCAATTGGACGTAAGCAATTTTCCCGGCGTCATACAGCCCGCCGATGGAGACCGCCACAAATTCCCCGCTGGGGCTGTACGTCAAGGCGGTGTGGTGTTCGTGTCCTGCTATAACGTTCATCCTCAATTTATCCGCCAACAATGCCGGCGTCTGTCCCCGCGCCTGGCGGTAGTTCATCGGGTGCGTCACCCGCCACTTGCCGCCGGTAGTCTCTATCGTGCAATAGGCAAACTTGTTAACGTGAACCCGGTTGCTGGTGATGACCATGCCGAACACGTCCTTCTCGTCCAGGGTTGCATCCGCCCACTTGACAAGCCGCCGGTCATGGTTTCCCATAACGATCCAGATATTCTCGAACACGTCCAGCATGTGCCTCAATAGCTCCCGCGCTGCATCCCGCTCCTGCGCCCAGGTGACAGGCGGCACTAAATTCGCAAACGGGCTAAACTGCGACTGGCTGAAAAAGTCCCCGCCGATGACAAGCTGCTTTACCAGGTTCCTGCGGGCTATGGAACACATGCGCTCCACCAGCCGCCAGTCTGTTTCGGGAACGTGCCAGTCACTTGTCACCATCCAGTCGTCCCCGGATAGCTCCAACGGCTTGCCGAAGTCTACGTGCAGCAGCTCCTGGATGGTCTGCGCCCGCCGTTGGTTTTGCGCCACAAGCACGCTCCTGACACTGGTGATGTTCAAGCCCAATACCCGCCCAATTTGGGAAGCGTCCAGTCCTGCCGCTGCCAGGTCGCTTATTTGTTGTTCGTCCCCGGTGGTGGCAATCTTCACCTCTCGCTTTGCCATACTCTATATCTCCCAGCCGTGTTCCCGTGCTATGGTTTCCAGCCGTGTTACCCGTTCTTCCAGGGTTGGCTCCGGTGGTTCTTCCTCGCCTACCCAACTCTCCCAAATGGGGTCCGGCACAAAGTTCAGATCAAGCTTGCCGTTATAGCCCGGCAGGGTGAATTTATCGCCCGACCACTGCCACATGACGGCATTTCCGCCGCCGTTCAAGGCTGGCACCCAGCCGGTGGGGTAGTAGCGGGTCAATTCTTCCCAACTGCATGTAACAGGGGGATAAGTGGCAAGCGGATACCGTGCCAGCCAGAAGTTTGCCGATGGCTGCCAGGCGGGTGATGGTGTCATGTGGACGTTCCACCACCAGCCCCCGGTGTAGATCATCACCCGGTCATACGCTGCCTTCAATGCGTTGTAGAGTTCTGTCACCCTGCTGATAATGTCGCTGTTGGTTTTGCCCCGGTCCAGTTCCACATCCAGGACAATGGGTAAGTCCACGTCATCGGGCATGTAGCGCATCATCCGGTCAATGTGCGCCGATGTGGTGTAGTAGGGGTCAAATACATGATAGACGCCCAGCTTCCACTCCGGTTTTTCCCGGCGGTATCGCTGCCAGTCGGATGCAAAGTCTGCATCACCCCAATTGCCCTGCCCGCCCCGCAGGATGACGCCTGACACGCCAACCACTTGCGCCAGGTCTCCGGGCTGGTTGCCAGCCCACGTATCCAGTACCAGTTTCATTCCACTCCTCCTTTACACGATATATGCCCAAACCTCCAGCCAGGCGTCCAGCGTGCTGCTGCCGGATGCCACCCGCTGACTCCTATATCCCATACGTCAAACAAAAATCCAGCCGCTTAGCACCGCTGTTTGTCCATGCGCCGGTTCCCATGTCGGTATACGCGTACATAGTATCGGACGCCGCCGCCACATAAATCCGTCCTGCCACCGTCAGCCCGGTTCCGTTGTCCACTGCGTAGCCCGCCGCACCGCGCCCCGCATACGCCGCCGCAATTGGCAGTGTGCAGGTCAACGTCGTCGCGTTGCTCGTCCCATTGTCCGAACAATTTACCACCACCGTTACCATCCGCCCCGTGATGGTAAACACCGCGTTGGCTACTGTTGGGGCGCTGCTAAAACCGCCCCACGTTGGCGTAAAATTGAACCACTGTGGAAACCCCTGCGGATTAGCCTGATAACTGATCCACCTGGCGCTGGGGTTGTCAGTCAGGCTGTAATCCGATCCCCCTGTGATGGTCACAGTCGTGCTCGGACTGCTGTAACTAGACGATACCACGTAAAAATATTTCGTGCTCGTCTGTGTCACTTTGATTTTCGCCCCTGGCACAAACACCGCCGTCAGGTCGCCCGAAAGCGTAAACGTAGTATTGCTCGTCCGTGTCCAGGTCTCACTGCGCGTCCACCATCCATCCGTCAGCGTCGCCGTCGCGTTGGATATGAACGTATCAATCTGGGCATGGGTAGTCGTGCCGATGTCATCCAGCCCCGTGTGGCTGTGCTTGTGCAGCGTAGTCGCTCCCCCATCTGTCAGGTCGGTGAGGGCGGTCATGGTCAGCACTTCCTGCCCGGATAAGGCGTCTAATCGCTTTTCCAGGTCTTTGATGCGTTTCAATAATTCGCCGTTGATGTCCATAATCCCATCCTATGCTGCTGGTATCGGTTCGTCAAAGTTGCGCAGCTTCACCGATAGGCGTTCCACCCCGGTGGGTGACACCGATAATGACACATTGGTGACATGTGCCTCGAATTGCCAGCCTGCGTATTCCACCCACACCCTGTCACCGTAGAGGATGTCGCGCCCGTATCGCACGGCCGGGGTGTCGGATAAGCTGCCGGTAAATTCCACCTTTGGGCGCATTTCCTCATAGATGGCGTCCGCTTCGGTTTGGACTTCCGTTTCACTTTCCACGTTGCGGCAGTCCTTAAAGTATTCCAGCCGCGCCCAGCCGGTGGGGGGTACTGCGTCAGTGGCGTATTTCGTCACCCTTGCACTCTTCAAGCCCTGCCCGGCGGCATGAATGTAATTGGCTGCCCCGTACCGGTTGTATGTGATGGATGGCTCCCGCAGGTTGCCCCCCTCCCATGTCAGGCGCAGGGGCGCGGCTGAATCCTTGCCCCGGTTCGTCCCTCTTTGTCCCATGAAGGTTCTAAATTCCAGCGTGTTCTCCGCTGTTCTTACGAAGTCATAAAATAAAGCCTCGTCATTATCCCTGGCTTTGGCGCAGACTTCATTTAATATATCTATCACCCGCCTGCCGTGAAAAGCCTTTGTGATGGACGTGGCAGCGGCGTTGTCTGCTGCTACGGTCAAGCCAGTCACCTGGCGGGCGGCGGTTGCCTCGCTGCCGATGGTTTCCTTGACAATATCCTTGATCATGTCATCGGCATTGTCGGTCTTGTCCGCTTCCGCACTTCCGGCGGCTGCCAGGATATACCTGTGCGCTAATATGTAGTTCGCGTCATAGAATGTTAGCTGTTGTAATTGCCTGCCTTGCGCATCCCGGTAGTCCGCCTGGTCGAGTAGATACCATATCCGTTCTCCTTCCAGGTAGGTGATCCCGCCAACAGACCGCCACACTTCCAGCCGGGTATAAGGCGGGAACGTCTGTGACGTTTTCCACTTGTTGCCGAGTGTCACACTGCAAACCCCCACCACGCCCTGACCGTAGGCAAGCGCAAAGCCCGCGTAGTCGGTCAGCGCGCCCAGGTTGCCCCCCGCTGGTGTAAATAGCCGCAGGCTGTAAGGGGCTGCCATTAATACACCGCCTGTTCCAGGCTTCGGTAAAACGTCCGGTAGGATAGGGTCGCTGTGGTCGCTCCGCTGGTAGACCCATAAATAAACATCCCGATCTTGTTTGCCCCTGGTGCCAGGTGCATCGTGGGACTGTTGCCCGATACCAGGTAAGGGCGCAGGTCACGCGTCCGCCCTCCCTTCGCATACGCCCGGATAATGCCGGTGGGACCAAATAGGACATACATTGTCTCGCCCGCCAGCAGGGCGAGGTTGTTGAAGTCAATTACTTCGTTTGTGGTGTAATTGGTGATGCCCCAAACCTTGCCGGGTCCGGTCACGGTCAGCACCAGGTAGTCGGTGTCCGTATAACTGGAATTGGTGACGATGGTGTCCCCCTCTACGGTGGAGGACGTGATCCGCCCCAGCCAGAACAAGTCGCCGGTGTCGGGGTCATAATAGACGCCATACCCGCGCCATACGCCGGTTGTTGCGTCCATCTTGACCGGGTGCCACTGGTTACCTCGCCAGATGGCGAAACTGTCCGGCAGGGAGATGCCCCCGGCGAGTGTAAAACCGTCACAGGCGGCGTATAAATTGCCATCCGAATCGCTGGTTATTTGCTGCGGTACGGCGGGTGTTCCAGTCAGCCCGCTGCCGCAGGGGTTCCAATTGCTGCCGTCCCAATAGGCGATGCCCGCTGCCGCCACGCTGCCAACGGCGGTGAAAGCCCCCATGATATACATCCGACCCAATGTTTCGTCATAATAAATAGTATGCACATACCCATTAGGGACTGACGCAGCAGTCCCTCCCACGTTGGCGAATGTGTAGGCGTAGGTCGATCCCGATACCGTCACTCGAGCCAGGTAGTCCAGCGTCCCGTCTCCGCCCGCATTCGTAAAAGCCCCGCCAATAATCACCCCGTCCCCCCAGGGGTCGGGGATGATGGCATAAACGTTACCATTCAATGCTGTTGCGCTTCCGACCACGTTCCAGCTGCTGCCGTCCCAGCGTCCGAGATAGTTCGCCCCGCTCCCGCCAATATTCGTGAATATACCTCCGGCGTAGAGATGCCCGACGCGTGAGATTGCCAGGGATTGCACCCAAGAATTGGCTCCCGCCGTGCCAACTGCCGAAAATGCACTGCCGTTCCATTTGGCGATGTAATCCGCCGCCGCGTCCCCGCCTGCATTTTGAAAATTACCCCCAATGTACAGCGTCCCGTCATCGGCAACGGCAGCAGTATAAACATCACCGCTCACACCGCTTGCCATCGCCGCCCAGCCCCCGCTGGCGGTGTACTTGGCGATATAGTCCGCCCTAGCAATCCCGTTCAGGTCGGTAAATACACCGCCGAGATAATATTCCCCGTTGATACCCTTAACCATACACATGCCAGTATTTCCGGCTGCCGTGCTTGTGATGCCGAAGTTGTCAATGACGCCGTTCTTGGTAAAGCGCACCAGGCAGTCACCCGTCAGCGCATCCTGCCAGTCCAGGGTGGTGGTGGTGTACCCGTCCGCTTGCATGGCTGGCTCGTATTGTTCCAGCACCAGGTCAACCCGCTCGTGGTAGTAATTTGTAATCGCCCCTTCAAACCCGGATACATAAGCGACATCCATTAACACGGTGTCGCTCTGTTCGATGGTTCCCGCCTCGTTGTAGCCCACGAACATCAGCCGGATGGGTTGGTTGTACCTCGTCCGGGTGGTGTCCAGTGCCGCCTGGATTGCGGCGATGTCCTGCGCCACGTCCCCCGGTGTGTCGCCGGTAAATTCCAGGATAAAATGCACCTGCCGCCCTCCTGGGCGGCTCCACTGGTAGATTTCCCCGCCAGTGGTGATATTGACGGATAACGGTGTAATTTGGGGCATCCCTGCCCCATGCATGGCGATAATTTTGCAATAGTCCCGCAGGCGCAGCGTGGTTCCGCCCGATTGCGTCCAGTCTACCCGGACGCTGGTGGAGGCGTTGGCTGCCCCTGTCCAGTAATATTCTGCCTTATCCGGCAGCATCCCTAATAATTCCCTGTTTCCACAAATAAACGTGGATGCCGTAGATGCCGCTTCCAATTGCCAGCCCGCCGTGTAGAAGGCGGTTTTGTCGCCCTGGTCTGCGTCCCTTTGCACTTGCAAGTAGAAGGTGTCAGTCTCATCCGCTGTAAAGGTGACAGACCGCCGCTGCCAGTTGCCGTTGGCGGTGAATTGCGTGGATGCCTCCACTGCCGATCCGGTGTCGTCAATAAATGCCAGCGTGTAGGTGATGCCTGCTTTGCCCTTGACGCTTACCGAAAAGGTATAGGTTACGGTATTAGTCAGGGCGATGGAATAATACGCGCCCGATAATGCCGTGCTGGAGGGGGTGATTTTCAGGCTGGTGCTGCCGTATCTGGGATAGGTGGTGTCCGCCGCCAGTGTCGAATTGACGGCGGTAAAACCTAATGTGGACGCTGGCACCGGGTTGGTGACTAAATTCGTCCGCTCCGCTGGCTGGATGATATAAACTTCCCAATTTGTAAGCGTGCTTGTCATACTCCGTATGCCTCCATCATCGCCAGCCGTTGGGCGATTTCGCTTGCGCTGCCGTAGTTGCCGTAGAAGTTCACGGTCATGTTGCGGGTGGTGTTGCCCCCGCCCCTGCCGTCCAGCGGGGTAAATGTGGCGCGCTCTGCGCCTGCTTCACCCGCCAAAAACAAAGTGGGCTTGCGCACGATCCAGTCTCCGCCTTCCGCCTGGGGGATGGGTACATTCTTTCCGTGTTTCAGTACATCCTGCAAACCCGAAAAGCCTGAAACTTTGAGGCGGAAGTCAGATTCAAACGTCTTGCCGTTTAAGTAGTCGAGGATTCTTTCGAGTTCTTCAGCTTCCAGCCTGCCGTCTGCTAATGACAGGGTAAGCATTCCCATCGCCTCGTCCAGTAGTTCGGCTTTTTCTTTGCTTCCGCCGATGGTTTCGTTCATCTTTTCAAGGGCATAGTAAGTGTCCAGCGTGGCGTCATCTATTAGCCCCATCGCCCCGGCAAAATCGGAAAGTGTCTTGTATTCGATTTCGTCAATCGTGCCATCCGCCATTGCTTTGGTGTATTGCATGTCATAAACGATGGATGCCATCGCTTTTCGGTGTTCCAGGGATGCGTTTGTTGCCCGCTCACCGAGTTCTGATAGGCGGTCTTTGTAGTCTTGAAGTTCCTGCTTTTGTTCGGAGGTCAGCCATCGTTTGCCTTCCAACTCTCCGATTTTCGTTTTGAGGTCGTCTGTTTCTTCGGTGATGTCCGCCATCGTGTTGTAATAATCGCGGTACTCTTTGCCTACCGCGCCCGCCATGACAGTTTTCAGTTTGTCCATACTGACAGATGATTCTTCACTGGCGTCTGCGAGTGCTTGCGCCCCCAGCGTGGCTTTTTCGGCAATTGGAACCATCGTGTGAAGTGCATCACTCCACTCCCAGGTTGCTTCGGTGTTTCCTTTGTAGCCGTCTCGGACTCCCCCCAACTCTGCTACCAGGTCGCTCAGCGCGTCCGCCTGATGCTCAGCAGCTATCTCACCATCGAGCAACGCCCGTGCTTTGCGTGCCTCCATCCCGTGCAACTGACCAGCCGCCAGCGCAGACCGCACCAACTCACGGGCGTAGTCCTCCCAAACGGGGATGGTGCGTTCAATCTCGCTAGCGTGCGAACGATACTGCGCGTCAAGCTGCACCTGCCATGTGAGCAGGAGCATAGCCGTGTTTGCTGCGTCCGTCAGCACTGGGATGAGGATGTTCCCAAGCCGCACTTTCAGCCCCTGGACAGCATCACCCAGATCGTCCATTGCCTTCATGTACCGCTGATTGGCTTCTATTGCCTCATCGGTGATAATGAGGCTGTCATCCACCGCTGCGCCCATGTCGCGGATTTTGTCGCCGCCCTGCTCCATCAGCTTTGCCATCTCCAGCCCGGACCTGCCAAACTTTTCCACCAGGAACTGTGACCGTTCCAGCCCTGGGGCAAGGGCAAGGTATTCATCCGCCAGGCTTGCGATGCTGTCCACTGACGGGTCAATGCCCTTGCGCACGGCTCCCGCCATCGCCTGTTCCAGCGAGGCGGTTGATATTTGGAGATCATCTGATACCTGGATGAGGCGTGATACTTCCTCGGCACTCGATCCAGTCACCCGCGACATGTCCTCAACCGTTTTGGCGTATGCGGTAAATTCTCCGACTGTCTCCTTGACCACCGCAGATACAACCTGGAAGGCTTGCTTTGCCAGTCCAACGGCTGACGCCAGTTCGGTGAATTTCAGCCCGGATACGGATGACAGACCGCCTTTTAGTTTCCCGACGGCGTCAGTTGTCGTTTTCATCTCGGAGCGTACCGTCCCAAGCCCTTTTTGCAGTTTGCTGGTATCCGCCGAGATTTCAGCGTATAAACTCGCAACCTTTTCAGCCATGTCGCATCCTCGCTGTTCTGCTAGCTTTCATCCTGCCGTCCTCTATCTTGAAGAAGTCATACATCCGTTCCATTGGCAGGCTTTCGATATATTCCAACGTCCAGCCGAATCGCTCTGCGATTGTCCAGATGACCAATTCCCAGGGCGGCGGCGCATTGTGTGCGATGGCACAATACACCGCCCGGCTTAAGAAGGGTCAGCGTCCAGCGGCTGCTTGGCGTCTGCCAGCATGGCGGTGATAATCCGCCGGTAGTCGGGCTGTGACAGGTCTAACAGTTCATCCACCGCCAGACCTGCCACTTTCGCCAGGGTGCTATCTTCGTCATCCTGCTTTTGTTCCGGGTTGAATAATGCCCGGTACTCCCTGACGCTGATGCGCCCGATATCCACCGTGATCTCTCGTCCATTACTCAATTTCACGGTCTGCATGGGTTAGCTCCGTGCGCCGTTTTGCGTCCAGGTGACGCTGATTTCCACCGCGTCGTTGTAGGGAATGTTCCAGCGTACGCCCTGGCTGATTGCCGGGATGGTGATGCTGGGTTTGCCTGCCGCAGTGCCTTCTGGGTAAATTTTCAGCGTGCCTCTGGTGCCTTCCGCCAATGCCGTGAACATGGCGGTGCCGTCCGCCTGCATCAATGCACTGAACGAGGCTTGCCCGCCCTTGACGCCGGTGATGTATTCCTCGTTGGCGTCACTGCCGGCGGTGGTGTTAATCATGGCAACGGACGGCTCATAATTGCACTGGCGATAATCGCCATTCAATGCAACGGTGCCGCCGCTGTAAATCCATGACAGGGATAATGCACTTCCTGAATAAGCTGCCATTTCTGTTTCTCCTTACGTAAGGTCTAAACGGATACGATAGTCAGCCCCCACCCCAAAGATGGGATCGGCGTTGGGTGGAATTTCCACCAGGCTGTACTCGGTTTCACGGGCGCACCACCATACGGTGTACCCGGTAACAGATAGGGAATAACGGTGAAGCAGGGTGGATACCAGGGCATCAATGCTGCCCGCTTCGGATTGGTTGTCAGACCAGCTCATGATCTGAACAATCTGCGTTCTGTTGTCGCTGGGGGTGATGTTGTCGGGTCCGCCGGTGACGTGCGAGAATACCACGCGGGGATAGCCGGCAGTATCCGGGGCAACGGTGCGGTAGATTGCTGTACCGCCCAGGGCTGCGATCAGTGCCGTTCCCCCCGTCAGGCGGGAATAAATCGCTGATCCCAATGCGTTATACACGCTCATTTTAAAGCCTCCTCCCACATGCTTTTTAATTTCTTTGCAACGGCTTCCACCGCCGGGCGCATGAAGGGCTTGTACTTCCACACCCGCCCGCTGCCGGACGGTCCCAACTCTTGATAAATTCCGTAGGTCACGCCGTCCGAGACGTGGTACACGCCGTCCTCTATCTTTTCGGTGTTGATGGACGCCCGCAGGTTGCCGGTGTCTACTGGGGCGTTTATCTTTGCCTGTGATTCCACTTCAAATGCCACATTCTTCAGCACCTGGTCGCGGGTTTGCCCCAGCTTGTCGGCAATCTCATCCAGTTTCCTGGTGTCAAGGCGGATCACCATTTCAGGCATTGACTTCCTCCAGGTATACCCGCAGGACGCAGTTTAGCGACTTCGCGCTGTCAACCGCTTTGACGGCGTATGTGGTGGATGCCACTTTCACCCGGTTGGTGACGGTCACACTCGTGTCATGGGGCAGGGATAATACCCAGCCCTGCCAGGGTTCCACGCCCCCGCCGGATGCCTTTTCATACCCGGTGCCGGTTCTGTCCAGCCGGCATTTCACGGTGGACGCTGTACCCCAGGTGGTCGTAAATCCGCCCATGCCGTCCGATGCCAGCGTTCCCGATAGGATGTAAGCAGTTCCCGGCATGGTCAGCCGTTCCAGTTCATCCCGGATGGCATTCAGTTCATTATCGGGTAACATTGTCCCCCCTCTCCAATTGGATGACGCCTGCCCCGCCCTGCGTTTCGTATTGCGCTGCCATGTTCAGGCAGTGCTGTACCAGCTGGCTGCGTTTCAGGCTGTGATTGTCGGTGGAGATGTCATACATTCCGGCGTAGTGCGCCGCCTTCTTGCGCCATACCATCGCAGCAGCCGCCGGGAGGTCGTAAATCGCCCCGGTGATGTAGCGTGCGCTGCCCGCTTGGTCTGCGGTGAAGGTTGCCGCCCCGGTGATGGCATCAAAGGTGTACCCGCTGCTGGATACCGTGCCATAGGTGCTGTCCTGGATGGTTGGACTGTTCTCCCAATCCGCCAGCCCGGTCAGGTACTCGGTATAAAGCACCGTCCCCACGCCATAACTGGGGATGGCTTGCATGGGTTCCAGCCGCACTTTTGCCCGGTTGGCGTCCAGGATGTCCTGCAAGTGCTTGTCAGACCAATAATATGCACCCGCCACCTGGTAGTCCGCTACCCCGGCGTCTGTCATCCCGCGCAGGCGCAGGATGAGGTCAGCCATGCCGGAGCGTACCGCAGCCCAATCCACCTGGACAATCAGCCGGGCGGCGGACGTATCCCCATTGGATAGCGTTGCCAGCACCGATAAAATATGCTGCCCGGCGGGTGTCGGGGTAGTCAGCGTAACCGGCACGATGTTCGATGCAATCACGCCCACTGTTGGCGTGGTCGCCGTTCCCCCGCTGGGCGGGGTGTGGCTTGCTGTTGCCGATGATACGGTCACGCCGGAGGGCAGGTCGTTGGTGAAGTCAATGTAATGCGTCCTGGTTTCGGTTGTCGCTTGTGTTACCGTGTAAATATCAGTACTCAATCTCCACCTCCCCGCGTGATGCAGTTTCGTGCGTCACCCGATGGGATACCTCGTAAGCATCCCGGCGGTTGGCTACGTTGTAGGGAACCCGCGCGCCGGCACCTTTTGCCAGTATCCAGCCGAGTGCGGTCATCACGGTTGTCAATGCCAGGGCTGCCGATGTGCCGAGTGTTCGTATCCCGGCGGCGGTCATCTCCGATGTCGTGCCAAATGCCACGCTGGCATACAGTCCCCGGATGGCGGCTGCCGTCATTTCGCTGGT